>Ga0098038_1000089_pt1 | contig 36210 bp, 55 predicted proteins | sample 5B_taG_FD_75051 | JGI IMG/M metagenome (GOLD analysis project Ga0098038, IMG submission 75051) | Marine viral communities from the Subarctic Pacific Ocean - 5B_ETSP_OMZ_AT15132_CsCl metaG | ecosystem: Environmental > Aquatic > Marine > Oceanic | place: Pacific Ocean | collected 2015-01-08 | reverse complement strand
GGGGGGGTGTGTGTGTCATGCGATCTGATCTGATGTGTTATATACTTTGGGTGGGTGGGTGGTGAGGGAGCCGTATTATACCTTACATTTACTTTGGGGTAAAGCTTTTGATTTACTTATAACTTTTTATTATACCGTATAACTCGTAGTTATATACTTAACTTTCCGCTTTACTTTCATATTTAATAGCGTATCATATACCTATATGTTTAATTATTAACCCTTTAAATTAAACATTTCCGACTAATAAAGGGTACTATAATGGTGATTAAAATTAGTACTAAATACGATCTTAATGCTAAAATAGTTTTAGGTAGTAATATAGGACGCCTTGGTGAAAAAAATTCAGCTAAATATAAAAGCTGGATCGGTAAAACCGTAGCGGAAATATTCAAAACGGGTCAAGGATCTGTTGACATTACCTACGCTATTAAGGTAAAAGGTATTCAAGAAGTACCTTCAGCTAAGTAAGGCTGGGAACTGAGGGGGTGTAAAGCCCCCTCTCTTCTTTTTTACTACCCACTTCGATCCGATCGTGGTACGTGGTATTCTCTCTCTCAATGCGATCTGATCTGATATGGTTCTTGTAATTGTAGTTATGGTTGTTGTAATTATATAGGGGGGACGGATTTTGATTATTGGGGGACGGACTTTGATTTGACAATCCTTATGTGGATCCGATCTGATCTGAAGCAGGTATATAAGAAGAGAGGTGCCGAAGCACCCCTAATCTTATTCCTATTTATTTAAAAGTCAGGAATCCACACTTTAGATCATAGACCAAGTCCGCCATTACTACAAGTCTTGGTTTAATATCAAGAGCCTCTTGAGGCGTTTTGCCATTTAGTATAGGTTGACGCTCTGCGTTGTGCACAGCTCTTGGCGACTTAGCAGTTGCCACTAGTTCACGATCCATATTTTCACGAACATAAGCGTTATTTATAACGATCGGTTTAGTTAAGTTTTTAGTAGTCACAATGACCCTCCTTTATTAATAGTTAAAATAATTTTTAACTATTAATACATTATACGCTAGAACAATATGAAAGTAAAGCTAAATGTAAAGTTATTTAACGAAGATCAGATCATGTATTACACGTAGATCACAGTGCCATGGCACATGGTTCATGGGTATGTGTGTGTGAACCCAGTTCGGATTGTAATGGGGGAAGATGCTTTGACGATGAACTCTGGACCATGGACCTAGATCTGATCTGATTTCCGATCGCATGTGGTTCCTGGACCATGGGATTGTGATCGGGGGCTTTGATTTGATGATTGTGATCCTATTGCCCTATTGACGATTGTCCATAATTCATGGTTCTTTGTCCTTTCCTCAAGTATTTTGTGCCTTGTGTCAGAGTCCGTGGTTTCCTGGTTTCTTATATAGGGTCTAGAATACCTGTAAATCATACTGCAATTATCTTTCCCATGCTTTATCTGCACCATGCACCACGACCCAAACACCACCCATTCTCACCCTATTACCAAGAAACAGCCAATAGGTCGCTAATAGGGTAGCCAATAGGTCAAGAAAAGCGATGTACATCAGTGCTTCTAGACTCATGCCTATTAGCGTATTAGCAAATCAGAGATATTTTAAGAAAAATGTTTTATAAAATTGGTGAGATAATAATAAGAAAGTGGTGTGAGAGAGTATTAACCCTAACTCCCTCACACCGTCACAGACAATTTGGGAGGGTCTGTGACTAGCTACTAAAACTTATCCTCCGTCAAAAGCGTTATCTTCATAATTAGGGGCTATGATGTGCTTAACCCATAATCTTACGACCTTCTCATAATCACGCACCGAGCACGCTAAATGAACATCCCTCAGCTGAGGAATATCTTCTGGCCACTCCCAAAAACCATCCTCATAGTAATGATCTTTCAAGTCTTGCACAAACATTTTAAAGTTTTTAAAACCTTCGGCAGTGTGCCTTTTATTTAAAAAGTGTTGTACTGTTTCTTCAATATAAAGTTTCATAATTTTTTCCTCCTCTTATAACTACTATATAAATATAGTATAGGTAAGATCTTATAAGATGCCTATAGTTCTCTAAGATTCTTGGCTATCTTGTAGGTAGCTGATTATAGAATTCTTCCATTTTCATCCAGATATCTTCACGGTGTTCATAATACACGGTGTCAGCACCACGGTCGAACTTGTCTTGAATTTCTTCCTCAGACATAAGGTTGAAGTCATCATACTTAGCTATAGCTTCTTGTACTCTTCGACAGTTGTTGACTGTATACTTGATAGTCTCTAAGATTAACAGACACTCATCAATAAACTCATGACTTCTCCAGTTAAGGAAGTCATCAGGGTCCACTGTCATATCCCAGTCGTCATGCACACACTTTGCTAGGGCTTTACGGTATTCTTCATAGTCTTCAGCACCATCAAGGTCATGAAAAACATTGAGTATACTTTGTGATAGGTAGTCAGCAATTTTCCATTTTTTCTCAAGATCATAAACTAATTTATGATTAAAAAACACAACATCGTTGAGCCTAGCACACTCACCACTAGCTAGTGAGACACTCGTTTTAATAGAATTGTTCATAAGTTTTCCTCCTCTAGTATTAACTTATAAATATAGTATAAGTAAGATCTTATAAGATCCCTATAGTTCTCTAATGATTTTCGTTATTCTCAAGGTAATGAATTTCCGCATCAAATGAGTAAGTCATTAGCTTATAAAGATCTAAATCCGTAAACTTACCGTTGATCTTAAACATTACATCATTAGCAAAATCACCAGTAATAGCACCTTCTGCTTGAACGTAAGTATTATGATCACAAACATAAAAGTAGATGAAATTACCATTACCATTTACCCTAAGTTCATGAGGGATTTGAAATTTAATTTGAAGAGCTTTAGCTAAATGATATTCATTCGGCTGAAGTTCTATAAATTTAACATCTTCAGTCATAAGTTGATCCTCCGTATTAATTAACTTATTAATAAAGTATAGGTAAGATCCTAAAGGATGCCTATCTTGATGGCTATATTCTTAAGCACCCCATGCCCACTTACTACCCTCAAGAGGAACCTTGAAGTATTCTGTGAGTGCAGACGCACCTAGCGAACCACCGAGGGATAACGCTAAGTAAAAATGCATGCCACATTTACTATAAGATACCTGTATGATGCTGTATGAGCCACCGTCAGAGACAGGGAAGTAACAACTATCATAGACAGTATGCCAAGGGGCTAATTGGTCTTTCATGACAAACTTATAATGTTCATCATCATGACCGTCACACTCACCAAAATGGTAGAGTATTTTTTGATCATCATTGAGATGATCCAGTATTACATCAAGAATACTTTGAACTCTTGCCTGTTCGGGGTCTGAGTTATCAAAGACGTCTGGATCTAATACGTCTGATTTACTAATAAGATCTAACATATAATCCTCCGTTTTACTTATTAACTACTAGTATATAAAGCATCATAAAGGATGCCTATCTTTCCTCGCTATATTCTTACTCAGAAGCCCAGTGAATCAAGTGGTGTTGATCAATATGATCCACTAAGTAATCAAGACCAAACCCATGAGACAAAAAGCTAAACGGACGCACTGTATCAGTGGTGACTATTCCCCAGCTGTCAGACGCTATAAAACCTGAGTCTGTTTGATAATACTGATGTTCCAGTAATACATAAACAGTATCATCACGAGTTATTTTCCACTCATGTAGACATTCACTAGCCTCTCGATGATACATTCCACTGAATACATCAACGACTTCTTCTGACAACTTTTTACGGTTCTCAGGAGACAGTTCCAGAACTACACGAGCACCTGTTTCCTCACCAAAGCTGGCATACGCTAAAGGTATATCACCAGTAAACTCTTCGGGAGTAAACTTGCCACCGAATGGATCCATAAAGTTCACAAGATCTTTTGAATCTTGAGCAAACAAATCCTCGGGACTGATCTCATAATAAGCGAGATCATAAAATTGATTATGATTTTCTCTGATAGCTCGCACCACAGGCTTCACATAATCAACATAGTTTTTTAAATTATTAGTCATGTTTCCTCCATTAACTAACTTATAACTAAAGTATAAGTAAGATGTTAAAGGATGCCTAGCATCCTCGTTATATTCTATTTATATTCAGGTCTGTATTTTCTATTGTAAGCCATTCGACAACGATTGGAACAAAACTTTCTTGAACTCCTTTGAAAAGTCATAAGTTCATCACACATCATACAAAACTTTTTCTGAGGACATCTTTCCTCCATAAATTTATTATGATTTTTTCTGATGGCTAACACCATGGACTTCATGTAATCAACTATTATATTCATTAACCTATCTCGACTTGGTCAAGAGTAAATCTAGGACCGAGTGACTCTTTGATATGTTGTACTAGTGTAGACCAGTTTTTTACGTCTTCGCTGGTGATAGTAAAGAAGTCTTCTAAACCATTACCTGCTTCATCTTGATAACCGATGCTAATTACATCTTCGAGAGTAAATCTCCCGTAGCATTCAACACCATCGATTTCTTTATAAAAATTATAATTTACATTCATAATTCCTCCGTTGGTAAGTAAATTAATATAATTAAGTATAGTAAAGATGCTAGGTGATCCCTAGCATCCTCACTATAATGGTTAGTTAATTTATGTTGCTACAAAGTCTTTATCGATGAGATCATCCGTACCTACTCTTCCCCACAGCTCTAGACCTAACCTGATGTAAACAGATTCGAGCTTTGCATCGCCGAGAACTTTAGTATAGACTTGCTCTTCAGGTGTTCCTTCTTTGTAGACCAGGAACCTAGTAGCAGGGTCGATTGACCAACCCTGCTGTTTAAATCGTTCAACCTCTAGCATCTTTCACCTTATTTTCTATGATGTCAATATCATCTAATAGGTCAGACACTCTGTTAATACTACTAAGGTCAGACACTGGTAAGTCCCAGCGTTGTACAATAGTCCTAAAATTATCACGAGCATGTAATATGTCGGATATTATTTCTTTTAAATCAGTACACACTTGTTGCTGTGCATCTTGATTTAAACCTTCTTTAAACTCTTCGTTCATACTTCCTCCGTTGTACGTTAAGTTAATAATTAAAGTATAGTAAACATCATTTTAGATGCCTATACTTCGTCGCTATCTTCTTTTAGGTAAAATTCTACAGTACCGAAGGCACACGTGCCACCGTCATAGACTACTTCCTCACGAGACTCAACACATAAGAATTTATACTTATTAGTCTCAAAGATAAGTAGAGTCTTGTTGTCGACACCACCGTGCGGACCGTTATATTCAAACTTACCTAGTTCATGAGACATAGTGAGAGTGGCGAGTTCTCGGAGTGCTTCAATGAAACACCCACCGTCCTCGCCATCATAAGCATAAGTTCCGTTATAGCTTAAAGCCGTATCACGAGCGAAACATACATCGACATGTTCCTCTAACTGTTCTACATTATCAAACCACATGGCTCAACCGTTATTCTCAGTATCAAACCATGCTTTCGTTGCTGCTCTAATAGCATTCGTTCTACCTATCTTAGCACCTGTTCGTTGGCTAAGCATTTCTGCGATATAGTCTACGTCCTCAGCTAAATCTTCGGGTAGTGCTACATTTATTCGCTTATCTTGATTATTCATGATAACTCCTTTATTTAATATAATTAAGTATAGTAAGGATCATATACAATCCCTATCTTCTTCCTAAATTTTTTTAAGCTAAATCCAGCCCTTTCGAGCGTAGCAATTTAAAAGGTATAGTTAGGTATTATAAATAAAGAAAGGGCTTAATCGAGCGTTGATTAAGCCCCATTCGTACTTGAAGAGTTTAGCTACCTAGTAGCCGTTTAAGAGTCTTTCTAAAGCCATGTCGAATTTAGTAGACATTTTGACTTTATCACCTGTATCTTTTTCTAACTCACGCACTTCAAAGAGATGTTCGCTTCTTTGACCATCAGTAAGTTTAAGTAGAACAGATTGATATTGCCTATTATTTTCTTCTGACACTTCAGTGAGTGGGTATAAGTTTACAAGACCATAAGTAAGTTTAGCTAAATCATAACCACTATCTATATAACCCCTTTTGATAAGATGTTCCCGTAAGTTCCTCAACTCACTGGCTCTTTCTAAATCTACCTCTGAGTCACGGTGCCAATAATAACTATTAACTTCTTCCGCTACTTTCTGCAAGATACCGTGTACAGCGTTTATGTCTGATTGATTATCAAATACTATCATTGTACCTGCCCCAGTTCGTGCAGCTCGTTAAGGAGTTTCTTTTGAGCAGTCACTGCTTTTTGTATCTTCTTGAGGTTTTCACGATTACCTACAAGTTCGATATGTTTGATTATTGTTTCTGGTTTCATATTATCTCCATAATAAAATTAATATATAAAGTATAGTAGGGATCACTAACGATCCCTACCATGATCACTACTTAGTATCCTTCCACGCTATGAATATTTTAAGAGCTTCGCCTTTTGACAATTCAAAACATTCTCTTAACATCATAGGAGCTTGAAACATATTTGAACCACCTGAGTCCATCATGTCGTCCAAAAAGTCGTAGTACTCTTGATTTTGATCAAAGTGATCTTTATCATTAGCTTTGATACTTTCATATTTATCTTTACTCATATTACCACCATGTCTCCATTACGCATTTATTCTCTGCTGCCACCTCGAATAAAGTTGCTAAGTCTTTAATTTCTTTAACCCTATATTCATAAGTGAACATACTACCAGGAGCAGACCACTTAAACTCATGATAATCAGGCATATTATTTAAACCTGTATCTTCTAAATACTCTCGTAAGAGTATACCATATATCCGCAACTCATCAGTTTGTATAACTTCGTCTTCTATATGCCAGAAACCTGGATTCGAAGCAGTTAAATGAGCTACAAACTCTTCATAGCACCTGCCCCTAAACGAGCCGTTACCATTACCACTAAACATCCCTCCTACGAGGGTAAGATCTTCGAGACGGTCGTCTTTAAATACTTCGTCACGATTACCTTTTACTACATAACAATCTAAACCCATGGGTACCTCCTACCATTGTTGGCGAACAATCATTGAATGTTCTTTGTTATCTACTATTTTATAAGCAAAGATGTCAGTACACTTTTTATCATTGTGTATAGCATCTTTTGCACCTTGTTGAGTAAGTGACGACATGTATAAACTCCAAGGTTCATCATCTCTTGCGTCAGCACCCACATATTGCCTGAAAACCCTAAACCTAAGTACTGTTTCTAAGTACTCAGTCTCAGGGTCATGTTCAGGAACTTCTAAGTCATCTATATTGATCATATTACTTACCAATATATTTGATATCTTTTTTAGGGATCACCTGATAAGCTCCCTTATTATACGCAGGGGCAATAGTGTATTGACTACTGATGCGCCTACGTTCCTCAGGTGTTAAAGTTTTATTTTTCATATATTCTCCGTGTATAAAAAATTAATATATAAAGTATATTAATGATCAAGTTTGATGCCTAGGATATTTCCCTTTGATCTTTTACAACCTTTACAAGTATGCACCACTGATTCTTCATTCCTATCTATAACTGTATAACCACCAACATATTTTATTTTAATCACATGGGTCGAGTGATCCATGCTTTCAAGAAAACCGTGTTGGTATTTTGTGCCCATGCGTTTGTGACCTTGATACTCACCAAAGTTCACTTCCTGTTTACACAGTTCGCACCATTTAAAATTATGTTCTTTTGCTGACATTTAATTCTCCTATAAGTAGAGTGCTGGACGAGGGAGGAGAATCATCTTTTTTAGGGAGAGATCGCCCAGCACCTACAAGTAATATAACTCAACGAGTCATATACGACTAGATTTATTTTGAAAGTTTTTCTACTATCTCGATAAATCCACGGTCGACATCATATTTGATGTCTTGGTAAGCGTACCTTCGTGACTCAAGTGCTTCACGTACAGTCTTCTTATTGAAGTCTAGTACACGCTCTTGATTATGTGTCACTCTGGGTATTTTACCAGTTGTAACTATAAAGTGGTCAGGATTATACTTTCCTGGCTTTATAACCTTTTCACCAGACTTAGCAATCTCTGCTAGGTTGGTTGCTACAGCTAACTTCATGTTAACTATCTTTTTAGTTGTGGCAGGTTTAACTACCTTCTTAACACTTTTTTTCATATCTGCTCCTAAGTTTTGAGTTATTAATTAAAAAGTTAAGTAAGCATAACTTATTAGATATAGAAAGTAAAGCTCGATCATATTATGATGCCTTTCTTGTTAAGTTAAATATATCTCTAGATTATATACTAAGACAATCAGGCACATTCCCATAACGAGTATAATAAGTTTTCTTACATCATTCATCTTCCTTGTCCTCTATATGCTTTATAAGACCTTCTCTTATTTTTATTCATAGTCGAGAAACCTACATTGCCTCGACCTTGAGAAGTTTTCTTACCACGTGATCCGCACTTCGGCACATGGGCAGCAGTTCCTAATCTTATTTTCATAAGTATTTACTCCTTATAGTATCAGTAGCTGTACATTTTTCACACAGAAACAAGCCGTGCTCTTTGACTACGGCTGGTGCGTCACAATTATCACAGTACATTTGGGTATTGTTTATATAGTCCTCAATACGTTTTACAAGTATTTTAGCACGTTTATTACGACCCCACGCTCCAGTTTTAACAGGTAAATCTAAAGCTTTACATATCTCAGCGAGAAATTCCATATTATTTACGGCTATAACTTCGTCCATAGGTTTATCATCTTTACCATATATTTGACCGTTAAACAACGCAAACATATCGAGAGGATTACTTTTATGAATTTTAGTGACGTATTCGACAAACCTATCAGGGACACCTACCTTCCTAAAAAAGCTAGGGTGGAAAAAGCCGTAGCCATCAGCTACGACACACTCTTGTGCCCAGTCATAGATAGATCGTTTTACATCACGAGCCATAAAATAATATTCAACATCATCACTAGTATTTAAGTTTTTATATTTCATATTACTCCTTATTTATAAACCTTTATTTTAGTAAACATCAAAATGAGATAAAAGCATCAATCCTTTTTCTTCATTTTTCTTTTATATTCATCACGCATTATCATTGTTATTTCTGTCATGTTTTCAATAGTGTAGGGTACATCACCTAAGAATTCATAAGACATATCAGGTAGTTCATTAGAACCTCTGTATTTGTTTTTCTTTTTACTCATTGGTTGACCTGCTGTGTAAGATTAACTGCCTTATAAAAACCCTTAAAAATATAAAGGGTGCGTCTACACAGTGTCACACACATCTTACTTTGGTTCTCACTCCAGCAGGCAAGAGCAGAGGAGGATTGTAGACGCTTCTAAAAAACATTCTTATACCTCTTATATAGTTCTTCTCTTTCGTTTACCAATTGTTTGTAATCTTTTACTTTGAAATTATCATAGTATTTTGTTTTTTGTAGCTTTCTGCTTTCATGTACTAAATCACTAAGCTTCTGGACAAAGATCATAGGATACGGTCCAACTTCCTCGTCATTGTATGCATTAGTACCGAACAGCTCAATACCTTCTTCGGTATCATCAGGGTGGCTACCCATTATAAATATGTCTTTTTTCCATAAGATGCATTGATTTTGTTTAGTAATGAAATTATTAAATTCGGTAAATGATCTTTCGTTAAAGGTACTAACGAGTATAAGAATATCCTCTTTATGATGATCAAAAGTAGGAATAAATTTTTCGTAGAAAGACTCAGAAAATAAACTTGTATTTATTTCTATTCTAGCCCTGTCCTCATGTAATGCTTTAGCAGCATATGGGCACACAGGCAACCAATCTAATAACTCGTTCGGTTTAGCTAAAAATTCGTAAACCCAGCAATTTATATCTTTTTCAATCTTCGATGATAACATCCTCGAGTACTCCTTCCTTATTTACTCGTACACTGTGTGAGAAACCTTTTTCTTCAGGTTTATGCTCTGTCATAGCTTTAGAAAACTCGGGACTTATATAGCCCCTATTTTCTAATTTTTGGTTATTTTGTATTACTTGTGCTATGCGTTTAGCATAACTATTGGGGTCAGCTATAAATTGGTAAGACTCTTGATTACCTTGAGAGTCCCAACCTGTTTCAGTATAACCTTCCTCTGTGACTTTAAATTTAAAATATGTCATAAGTTCCTCCGTTTAATTATATTTAATTAAGTATAGCTAGGATGTATTATCATCACTAGCATTTTTCGTTATTATCCTTTGCTCCTCTTCTTCTAGTTCTTCAGGCTCCACTTCTATTATCTTGCCAGCAGGTAATACACCACCTGTATCATAATATAGTTGCTTCATACGTTCAAGCACTTCTTCTTTTGACATGGTATCTACTCTGTTTACAGTAAGTTCACTTCTGTTTACATATAGACCTGCAGCTTTACCACGAGCCACCTCTGCTGTTACTGCTGCAGAGAAAGCGTTATTACGCATAGCACCGTCACGAATATCTTTTAAATCCTTTAAATGAGTTCCTAAACTAAGTTCTGCTTTATCTGCAGCTTTTTCTTGTAACTCACCTATTCTCTTTTGAACTAATGGATTGTCTTTACTCGTTAGCACTGTACCAGCTTTCCCTGCATTCTTCTCGCTATACCCAGCGTGTTTTGCAGCATCTTTTTTACTCATGCCTTTAGCGACATTTTGAGCAAACTTTTCTTGTTTTGGTGTTAACTTATCCGCCATACTCTAAACTGTGTCATACCATCTTCAAATACTTTTCTGGTGGTAAACTTTTTATCGTTTCTTCTACAGTATTGACTTAAAGCCACTCTCATTTTTTGAACTAGCGTTGGCTCAAAAACAACTGCATAACTGTCACCAATGTCCATCTTATGGTAATTATACTTGTTATTTCTCGGACCATCATAATTTTCAGGTATGGGTACATTCTTTTCAAAGTCCATACTATGCCTCAACTATGTCAAGTTTTTCCCAGCTGTTCCAGTCAACATCAATAATAGTTCTTTCCTTACCTGTTCCAGGAATATATATTGACGCTCTAATATGTGGAGCAACTTTTTCACCTTGAGCATGCTCATGTATCATAAGGGCAGTCATAGGAAACTTAACCTCATTTATATCCATGTGCATTTTATCCAGCTCTTTAACTAAGAAAGGTTTGAGTTTAGTTTCATCGAGTTGTCGATTATACTCGTTCTCTCTACCCTTTTTAATTATATTTTGTAGCTGTTTAAAGGTTGCTACTTTACCTTTTAGAGACATTGCTCTAGCCATATTACACCTCTTCTGCGTATTTGGATTTTACGTCATACTTTATATCACCTAGTTTTAGATCACTGTGTTTTTCTAACAACTCAGCAACGGTTAGTTCACCAGTGTAATAAAGTTGTCTGGTTTTATTTTTATCAGATGAAGGAACTTTATCAGTAGCTTTCACCTTACTCTCCATGTTAATGCTTGACACACGAACCACTTTCTTCTGCACAGGTTTCCTAAACGTAGGTTTCTTTACTACGTTTGAGTGAAACGCTACAGAGTGTGGGTCAAAGTCAGAGTCATTAGGCTCTTTAGCCAGTGGTAGAAGTAATTTATAGAGTTTTCTGCATGCGTCTTGTTTATCTTTGTACTTAAACTTTTTCAAGTTATGGCACTCAATAATTTTATCTAGATGTTCCACAGTAAACCATGAAGGATAGGCAAATTTATTAGGGTCACCTAATATAAGTGAGCCACCTCTAATTCTACCTGACTTTACACTGTTCACACGTACTACTCTTTTATAAGTATTACTTAGTGGTGTATCTAGAACAAATACTATAGCTTCTTCGTCTAACATAATTACTTAAAATAAAAGCTAAGCATATATAACAATAAGTTAAAAGTAAAGGATAATGTAAAATTCTTGTTAAAAAATTTTAATGAAGACTGTCTTCTTCGTCTCTAAAATCAGTTCCGAAATGATAACTCAAAGCAAGATCCATTGCGGAATGCATCACTTCTCTTAAATTTTCTTCTTCAAATACATGACCACTTGGTACAGTGGCTTCAAAAAATTCTATAGCTGATTGTACAGCAGCAAATAAAAATGCTGCAGGCACCACGCTATCTGGTGCTTCTATATTTTCTGATATGTGTTTTGACTCTTCGACAAGAAGCCGAGCTAACTCTTCAGTTAGCTCAGACATCTCGTCGAAAGTCATAGCCATTATGCAGCTTTGGCATACTCCAGAGCTTTTGATATAGCTTTCTGCTTAAGTGATGCACGACCACCGAACCACGCATTATGTAATGCTGCGTCCCTGTCATGACCCCACTTATGATCAACTATAAAAGTGACAGCATTAGCAGCACCCCACCAAGTACCCTTAGAGGACTTGAGGTTAGCTCCTGGCTGTTCTTCTAAAGCTTGATGTACCATTGCTGGTACACGCTTAAACTCATCAACCATTGATTGACGTGTTGCTATAGCTTTTATATCACTCATTTGCTCCATATTCTTTTGCTGTTCCAATAATTCTGGTTGAAATAGCTCAGATATATATGATACTACATTTTGTGACGTATAGTTCTTAGAACTTAAGAACTCGGCAGACTCTTTAAAGTCTTTCATACGATCACCAGCGATACCTAGTGCTTCCTCTGCAGACTTAAATACATCCGCATCAAGAGCCGTTAAATGAGGCATCTTAAATGAAGGTCTAGTCTTATCTGCTAAAGCATAGGTAAGAGTGTTGTTACAAACTACCCTAATAGGTGTAAACCTAATCTCGTTAGCTTTGCCCCACTTATGAGATACAGAAACTAGTAAATAACCTAGTACTCTGTCATCTCCAGGAAGCGTAAAACCATCATTGATTTTAGCTAAGCCCCAGACTTGTTCACCACCTTTTAAGGCACCAGCTGTATCCATCGACATATCGCCTACGCTAGTAAATTTCTCAAAAAATTTAAAAGCGTCAGCATTTTGTGACGGTACAAACTTTGGACCACAAGGACCAAAGGTTTTGTTATCACTATCTCTTACTAGAACGTAATAATCATTAACAGGTATAACCTCTTTACTATTATCTACGCTTGGCTCAGAGTGTGTGAATAAATGCCTTTTACTTACTGTCCAATCAAGTCCAGCAGCAACTAGCATTTCATCAGGGGTAAGGTTATCTTCAACCTTAACACCTAATCCGTGCCAGGGAACTTCCCCAGCATAAGCCATTGTTTCTACGGCATGTGCCATAATTACCTCCTTTTAATAAAAGTTAAAAGTTAGGGATACTATAAGCTAATGACTACGAGATAATAGCATGTTCTTTAAGAACATTAACAAGTAGATCAAGCCAATGATCAAAAGTCATCACACATTTTATGTCAGAATTTTTATACTTATTATTAATATAATTAATAGGTACAACGACTCTTATAGGTTGTCTATCAAACTTATATATAAGTATAGGTATTTGATCGTCAGCAGATTTTAAAACTTGATTCCACCATGCATCTTTATACCAACTACCTTCTCTATATCTTTTACATTCAATAACGTGTAGAGGAATAGTTAAATCGCCTTTGTCTTTTTCTTGATACTGTTCAAGGTTTCTTTTACAAACATAATCAATGTTATGCTCACTAAGGAAAGCGTTAAGTTTCTTAGCAATATCACGTTCAAATGATGCCCCTTTATTCCTTACATTGATCATCTATCACCTCTATATCTGCTGTAGTTTCTATCACAACTCTAGCACCACAGGGCAGGATGGGTTTATCATTACCCCCATACCTGACTGTGCTTTCCCCTAAAATTTTAACTGCGTGACAGTAAGTATTGTTCTTTCCTTCTTTTATAGTAATGACTGGCTCGTCAGTGCCGTGTTTCAAATTAGCTTTTATTTTGTGTTGATTTACATGAATGTATTTCTTCATCTTGTATCATATCTCTCTTTTGTCTGGGCGTGTAACCTAAAGCCCAGCAATTTATTACTATAAGTTTTTTCTTTGTGTCTGAATAACTGTTCCAATCTCTTATTTCTTCTTCCGTACGACCACAACCTTTACATATACGAGTACCAAATTGAGTCACTGAACAAGTACCCACACATGGGGAACTAGACAAGCTTGTTGTTCGATGTAGAGATCTCTGAACCATTTTTACTTTTTATGAGTCGTATACCATTTTCCCTGAGCCATCCTCTCAATACATCATTATGTATATCTGGATATCTTTCTTTGACTTTTTTACAGACCTCATTATATACTCTTAAACCCTTGTAGTAATCACTATGTCCTAACCTGCACATACGAATTATTTGCCATACCCTCTGTTTTGTAATTTTATATTTCATACCTATCTCCTCTAAAGTAGCATCAGAATTTTTGTATATCATATAGATATTGAAGTACATTCTTTTTTTATCTTGCCGTTTCATTTGTTATATTCTCCCTTAAAGAAGTGCTAGAAAATTTATGTTGTCTTGAGTTATAATAAATTTCTTTATTAGAGCATGAGTTATTAAACTCTGTCCAACCAGTAAATGCTTTTCCTTTATATTCCTCTCCTATTATTCTTATATGCCACCTTACCATATTCAGTAGGTTCAATAAATCTTGCTCTGTTTCATAACAAATTATTTCGTCCACATATCTACAACCTTTTAATTGTATTTGTCTTTCTATCAAACTTTGCACAGGTTTATTTTTATTTGATCTTTCTACGCTAGGGTCAGTGTGTAGTCCTACAATTAAATAGTCACAGACACCTTTAGCTTCTTCTAACATAGCAACATGTCCTGCGTGCAATAAATCAAAAGCACTAAATGTTATGCCTATCTTCATTTAAAATAGTCTTTATAATTTTCTATCTCTCCCCAGCTCTTACCTATCTCAGCATCTACTTTATTAGGTACATTGATTTTTACACAGTCTCTCATAACCTCTATGACTTTTTCACATTCCTGTTTATCTTTAACAGATATATTTAACTCGTCATGCACTTGAGTATGTGCGAGTATGCCTTCTTTGTGTAAATCTAACATAGCTTTTTTAGTCATGTCTGCTGCTGACCCTTGTATAAGTCGATTCATAGCTTTATATGTAAAAGCCCTTTTAAGCCCTTTTCCATACGTTTCGAGGGCTTTTTCGTAGGGGTAAGGGGTATCCCTATACGACATAGGTTCGTAAAGGTTAAAGCGACACTTACGTCCTAGGATAGTCTTTATATAACCCCTATTTGACCCTAACCTAGCACAAGTATCTCGTAGACCACGGATAAAAGGTACTCGTTCATGATACTGATCAAATAGTATTTGACCCTCTTCTTCACTAATACCTAATTGACGTATGAGTTTATCTTTACCCATACCATAACTCAAACCTAGATTTATATTCTTAGCTTCCTTACGACTTATATTAGCCATGTCTGCTACTATCTGATGAAAGTCTGCATCATCTGTGTAAGCATCTGCTGCCTCTTGTGCACCCTCTTGTTTAGTAAGTAGCGAGTAATGTACTGTAAGTCTAGGCTCTTGTTGAGAGTAATCAAAACAACCCCAGTGACAGTCTTCTTCTGGTATAAATAAACTTCTTATCAAACTACCTATTTCTGGATCACGTGCTGGTACTTGTTGTAAGTTAGGGTTGCTACAACTAAACCTTCCTGTGACTGTACCTCCATCATCTGACCTTAAGGGGTGTAGTTCTCCATGTATTCTACCGTCTACCTCATGGTCTAAAATCATTTTATCTATAAAAGTAGTTCTAGCTTTATTGAATTTTCTAGCCCTAGCTATCGCTAATGGTAATTTATGGTCATGTGCCTCTAGCCAAGCAGAAGTAAAACTCGGTGCATTTAGTTTTGGTGATCTAGGGTAATCTAAACCAGCTCTATCAAATACTTGTGCGACTGATGCTGCTGCCCATAAGTCAGGGGTAATGCCGTACCAATTTTTTATTTGACTTAATATCTTTTGTTCTTTACTCTTTAATTCTTGACTAACTCTATCAGCTTTATCTAGATCGACTCTTACACCACGTCTCCTCATCTCTATAAGTACCCTTATTAAAGATGATTCTAGTTTATATATTTCACTAACCTCTTCTCCTTTTATTTTTTCTTTTAAATTTTGCCATAACCTGTAAGTAAGGTCAGCGTCTTGCTCACCATACATGCCAACATATTTAGGCTCTAATTTATACATCTCTGATTTAGGGTTTAGCCCAAATGCTTCTGCTGCCTCTGTTAAAAGTTTTTCATCTTTTAATTCACCCATAAACCTTTCACCTAAACTATTGAGAGAGTATCTCCTTTCATTTTCATTTAATAAAGGTGCAGCAATCATAGTGTCTTGTATACTACCGTTGACAGTAAATCCCTCATAAGTAAGCCAACCTAAATCATACTGTGCGTTATGAAATACTTTATCGTTATCATGCTCTAACTGTTTAGCTAACCACTTATAGACTACTCCTCTGTCTAGATTAGCCCCATAATGATGAGCCACAGGGAAATAACCTTTCCAACCTTCTGTAGCTATACCTACTCCAATTATTTCTCCTTGCTTACAAGCCCAGCTCGGACCATGAGTCATGAGTAATGGGTCTCTAGTTTCTAAATCAATAGCTATCTCTTTAGCTTGTGTTAAATCAGGAAAACTATCTGGTGGTGTCCACTCTGACTCAGGTGGAAAAAAACTTTTTTGATCCATTACTTACCGATATACTCTTTTCGGTTAGTCATGTGACCTTCTACTAATAGCAAGTATCTCCTTAAATCCTGTATATCGTCTAATATACCTGTAGAACTAGGGTCATCTGCTATAGTTTTAAATATGTCGTAGCCGTTCTTTTTACACTGATTTTCTATCCTATCAAATTTTCTAGCTAACATCATAAACGCACCAACACCACCACGAGAACGCCAACTATCACCATAACTTATTTGGGCTTCCTCTAGCTTTTCTACATCAGTGTGTGCTAGTAGTTTTATTAAATTAAAATTAGATCCACTCATAATTAATACTCCTCATATTTTTCTCTGCACATATTCTGCTTACCGAAATAACACCACTTACACTTCCACTTAGAAGGTTTAGCAGGAAACTCTGTAGCTTCTGTCATTTCTACAGCTCTTATGTGTATTTTATCTCTTTTGATATTTATACTCTCTTGAGTATAAATGTATCTATCTATCTTACCATGATCTAAATACCACATTTCCGTGATAATTTTTTCTAACTCAGGGTATCTCTTTAAAGCTATTCCTCCATATAATTCACATTGTTCTTTATGTGCATCTTGATTACCTTCATATCTACCTGTTTTAAAATCAATGACTCTAGCTTCTGTTGAGTTTCCTTCGTCATAGACGAAAGCATCTACTTTAGCCCTGCCCCAAGTATCATTATCAAACCAACCTGTTTGATCCCAATCTTTAGTTATAGCCCAGTCACTCTCACATGTTACCTGACCATATTCATGTAGTTCTTTTAATTTTACAAACGCTTCTTCAAACTCTCTGAGTTCTTTAGGTAGTTCATCAAACCTACCACGAATATATTCCTCGCATAATTTATGCATATCTTTACCACGATCCATGGCAGGACTTCCAGGCTCTTTCATTTTCTTTATAAATTTAAACTCAGCTTGTTTGGGACACTTCTCGTAACAACTAAGACGACTATACGACCATTGACCAATCATAGATTCTCCTATTTATTTTATTCTTCTAGACAGCCATCTAAAGCAAGCTTCCATCCAATCATCAGCTTTACAATGTTGTATTTCTATAAGTGCTTCTTCCTTACTCTCCTCTTTAGAGAGATACCAAGCATCTTGTATAGGTACTGCGACGTCAGTGAAAAATGGATCTTTGAATTCCATTTGCTGAAAAGGTTTTCTAGTAAAAAACATAATTAAGTCTGCTTCCCAATCACGAAAGTCTACACTTACCATTGGATAGGGATTTACTTCATCTAGTTTATACGGATTGTGATTAATTAATAGCTTTATTGTGTAATAATCAAAAGAGTCTATTTGTAGTAATTTTTCTCTCATAGGCTCATATACATTTAAGTACGCATGATAATTATTACTCACTTGATAATACTTACCCATTCTTATACCTGCTGCTGCAGCTACGAACTCATGTAGCATTGACATGTGTACCACGTTTGCTCCATATGCACCCCAGATAATATCATTTGACCTATTTGATACTGTCATATCGAGACGAGGACTGTAGCCGTCTATGTGTACAGTTTTAAAGTATATAGTCGTATTACAGGGTACGTCAGCTCCATCTCGCCCTAAATCGCCCACAGCGTCCCACATTTGTAGGACACAGCGTCTATCGTAAGGGTCGTGTTTAAGTCTATCAATAATAATTCTTACTTGGTCTTTACCAGCAAAATCTTTAAATATAGGGTCTTTGAAATAACTTCTCCATCTCCAGCCATACGCTCCCCACAATGTTTCACCATCATCACTATATCTACTCATACCTTTATTGTAGTACTCCATGGTAGCTAAGTCATTAAAACCAGCCAGCATCCATAAACCTTCCATAAAATGGAAAAAGGGGTTAGCGTCTCTATCTGGGTCAAATAAAACTCTCTCGCTAGGGTTAGCATAAACTGTAGTAACTGGTTCTTCTACAGTGATGACTTTACCGTTTCTAGTATTTTCTATATGACCATTCGAGTCAAGTAAATCCATACCTCTTAAAAAGGCATCGTTTACATTTCTACAGTTTAATGTGTGCATTATTCTCCTATTCCTTCTTTATATGCTTTTTTCCAACCTATGATTACATCCTTACGAGGTAATCCGTTCCAAGCAGTTTTAGTTTGTTTCTCTACTACCTTAACGCATGTAGGGTGTAAAGAGTGTAATCTTTCAGCACCTTCATTATGAACATCAATAGTTCTCCACTCACTACACCCACCGTCAGCGTTAGATGATTTTTGACCTTGTGCGTAATAAAAACTTACCTTACATGCTTTACCTTTTCTCAATAGTTGTAAAGCTATATCAAAATCTTCCATCACTCTAGTTCTGCCCCACTCTATGTCTTCAGGAAACTCGTTTAAGTTATAGGCGAGTACTCTCATGTATCGAGTATTTTCTACAGATAAATCTTCTACCCTATTATTACCTTCCCTAGCACTTACACCCACGTGGGCATAACCTTGACTAAGCCACTCGTCTAATAGACCAAACATAGCAGGGTATTCATCAGACTCTAAATATCGTAAGTGCCAGTCGGTAGGGCTTTTACGAATGTAAAACCGTAAATCATCATCAAGCATAACTATATGGGGGTCATCACTATGCTCTATAATATATTTTCGTTTAGCCCCTATGCCTATACAGTCCTCTGGGACTACCATTTTAGGTGTGTTTTGATATTTAGTATACAGGTGTTGCTCATCATGATCAATAACTAATATTACATCACCATTAGCTTGCATCCATTGGGGAAACCATTTTAAAGTTTCTTGATTAGTGGGTCTACCACGAGTAGGAATATATATTTTCATAGGTATTGTGCCTCATTAAATTTTGGGTATTTATCATATTTATATTTTGCTCTAGGTCTACCCTCACCTAATCTAGTTCTCTCATATTTATCAAACTCACATAAACTGTGCTCTATCTCTCTCATCTCTAGCTTTGGTACATGTGGCTCTAAGTATTTATCCGCCACTTGTAAAAGTTTATACATCTCTGCGTTCCAGTCATGTTTGTGCGAGTCCCAAGTAAGCGTTCTTAAATTCATTCTATTTAATCCACGCTTTGCTCCTGGACCTGGATTTGCCCAAGTATAAAGATCACGAGCGTTCCTTAATAAATGAGTGTGTCTTAAATCTGTAACAACTTCGTATGACATAAATCCACTAAATCCTGGATAAGGAAGATAATTTTTCCAAGTATCTTCTAAACTACTAGAGACTATCTCTGGGTGGTTATTATATAAAGGTGTGAGTATTTTGTCTACTGTTTGTTCTATTTTAGTACCACCTAAAGTACCTGTCAACATATAAGCACCTGTGTAAACTTTTTTCCCACTATCCATTCTATCCTGCATTATAGCTTTTACCTTTTCTGGTTGCCAATCCTCAGGGAAACCTATCTCTTCTAGGGTGGATGGCCAATTTATTTGACGAGCCACGGACATTGAGAAAGCTAAGTTAGGGTGGTCAAAATAAGGCTCTCTCCAGTTTGTTCTTACCCATTCTGTGACTGTGTCTAGTTCTCTAAACACATTACAAAAACTATAAGTTTTTAATATCTTATCTTCTGTCCACGGTGGATGAAGACCATTTTGCCTTCTTAAATATATTTGGTGTCTTTCATTTATGTAGTTAAAAAACCCTTCTACTTTATCTTGTACCATGATGGTTTACCTCGTTTAGTCCATTTCGCGAATACTTTTTCGCCTATATAATAACTTCTGTATGCCTCGACTGCATTCCCCTGAACTTTGTACTGATCAGGCATGCATTGTGGATGTTCTTGTAGCCCTTTACTTTTTATCAAAGGGTTGGGCAGTGACATAATAACATCGTAAGATTTATGACATACGTTTTTATTATATCGCCACATAAATTCTTCATTGAGACAAATTAACAAGTCTTTCAGCCATAGCCAATTATCTAAACTGGCTGCAGACCATATAGTACAAGGGTGTTTCATATGTACAGGTCTGTAAGGTGCTGTTTGATCATGAAGCCAGAAACTTGTACAAAGCATTTGAGCTGACTCTAAAATCATTTTAGACACATGTTTGTCACAGTGCATTTCTGCTGCAGTCTGTATATTATCGTCTAATTTAAATATATTCACGTCAATATTTTACTTTACTTGTAAAGTTTAAGTATAGGGATCTTCCTAAAAAATAAACTGTTTTCTAGTTTTAGACCTCACTATGTGTAAGTTTTCTTTAGTTCTAGTCACACCTACATAAAAATTTCTACACTCGTTGTCAGGGTTTCTATATAATTCATCGTAAGACTTAGTAGCCATATCAGATAATAAAACCACGTTGTCACACTCACCACCTTTAGAAGCATGTATAGTGCTTAGTTTTATTCTTGATGTATTTAAGTTTTCTTTTCTCCTTAGACAAGATATTAAGTACTCTCTCTGAGTTATACCTATGAGGTCAAATGATTCATGCCATATGCTATCTACTAATAGACCATAGTCTCTTTTTAAATCACCTATACTTAAAACTGTATCGCCTAATAAACTTTTTAATGTTTTATACCCCTTCTTGACTCCCTTACCAGCCCTCATGTACGAGTAGATTTTTCTTATATTGTCAGCTTCTATTTTCTGACCTTTCCTTAACCTTTCCCAATCTTTTATAGCATTAATTAAAGTATCAGACACAGGAGATTTACCAGACCTCTGATAAAATCTACCAGACTTTTTAAGGTAGTCCTCTACTTGATTAAGTAGATAATTATTTCTAGCTAAAAATAACCACTCACCTTCTGACACATCAATATGTTCAAAATCCATATGTATATTTATTTGACCCTCTTCTTCTCTAGGCTCCCATACCTTTTCCTTTCTATTACCTATTCTTTTTACTATTCTCAGTGCTACATCATGTACTTTTCTTGGTACTCTGTAAGATTGGTTTAAATAAATGTTATTACCTTTTAAATTTATAAAATGATTTACATCTGCACCTGCCCATTTATAGATAGCTTGATCATCATCACCAGCTATATACACATGCTTTACCCCTTCTGCTAATTTTTCTACACACTTCCACTGTAAAGCTGATAAGTCTTGTGCCTCGTCTATAATTAATACGTCTAGGTTAGGTTTAGTATCGTGATTAATAAACATCTCTAACATATCTGTAAAATCAATTAAAAAGTTTTGGCTTTTATATTTAGAATAGTTTTTACAAAACCAATTAAAATGCATCCAAGTTATATCTAAATCATTAGCTTTGTTCCATATTTCTTTATAACCCATTGATTGATTACGTGCCATATTTTCTAAGAATAACATTCTATCGCCCTTACTAGATAGTGTCATTATATTTTCACCATCCCACGCAGAGTTTATTCTCTCACCTATAGTCCTACTAAACTCTCTAAGATTACTCCTAGCTAATACATCGTTCTTAGTAAAACCTAACCAATGATAACAGAGAGAGTGGAGCGTTCTAAAATAACACAACTCTTGACTTGTGTAAGAAAACTTGCCCATAGCTCTAGCCAGAGCTTCGTTTGCAGCTTTCTTAGTAAACGCAAGATAACCTAGTTTTTCTGGTGGCGTACCTTTTTCAAAGAAGTCTTCTACCTTATTTAAAAGGTACGTTGTTTTTCCAGTTCCAGGTGGACCAAGAACCACGTTATACATTATATGTCTGACCCCTCAAAGTTAGTTGGCTCGAGCTCTAAATCATCTGCTCCATATTCAAACTCAGCTATAGACCAAACATTTACTCCTCTACCTTTTAGGTTTAAAAACTTATGTTCAGCTTTCATATCTCTCAGCTTAGATGCTATTCTGTTAGTATCCATTTCTGTAAACCTGTGTTTTAAAAGATACTCTTTTAAATCTTTAATTCTAAAAAAGGTACGGTTATCTTCTGTAAAGGGCTTACCTAAAAGTATCTCATCTCTTGTGTTAGCTTGTGCCATATCTGTACAAAAAGATTCGAGTAAATCCATAAACTGCCCCTCTACAGAAATATCATCGCTTACCTCTATAATCTCCATACCATTGTCCATTAAATTTTGTATAAGAGTTTGCCAACCCCTATCATTCATACGTTGTGGCATTATATTTAAAATCTCCATACACACTCTTTGAAACTTTATTTGATTTTGAAGTTGTTCAGTGCTTAACTCTAATCTTTTATCATCAATAGATAAAAACCAGAGAGGTGGGTTACTATCTAACTTAGCTAAACTAGAGAATGTAGGAGCCGTGTTCCCGTTGCCGATGCCGTACTTACAGCCCCTACATTTACTTACATTACAGTAAGACTTGATTGGTTCATCAGAGCATTTATAGTTATACTCCTTTTTCCTTAATGTACTTATTAAGGTTAAAACTTCTTGGGCTGGTAAAGGTGGTGTTACATACTTTCTGTTATATTCTTCTATCTCAGTTTCCCAAGTTTCTGGGATAGCTTTCTTTAAATATACACCTACATTAAATAAACCATTATTTCTTGTGCCTTCTGGAAAACCTTGTTTAAGTAATACCTGTAAACAAGGTGGACCATCTTTCATGTCATCCAATAAAGGTACTTCTAACTCTAATAATTCTTCTAAACTTAACGACCTCTTTTCTATATGCTCTATAAAACCGTCTATACTTAATGCCTCGCCCTTAGTATCGAAAGCGTACCTAAGAGAGTTTTCGCCCTCGAAATAGGGCATATTTAGCCATGAGCCTAAGTCTCCCCTATCTACTAATACCTCCCTTTGCTTAGGAAATATCTCTACTCCACCATACCCTAATCCTGCAGATATTTCTCTTAACTTATCTTGCATATCTCCTGCACTTACTCGCTCTCGAGTAAAACAGTATATGTGGGCTCCACCACTTTTACTTCTACATACTATAAGTGGTAAGCCGAATTCTTCTATTTTTAATACTAATTTTTTTAAGTCTAGCGAGTATTGGTCAACGTCAATAGCACCCCATCGTACCATGTTATCTTCATCTATAGGTATAATACCTAGACCAGATTTACCACTAAGGTGGTCGTCCCAATGATTTGTAGTAGCCCCTACAGTTTTTATAGTTTTTGCTTTACCTGATTTTTTCTGACCTGTTGTAGCTATGTCAACAGTAAAAGTACCATGAGCTCTGTTCGAGCCTTTGAATATTTCATTTAATTTATTTGAATAATTCTCCAATCTGTCCTCAAGTCTTAGTCTAGGGTAAGACATATAACTTACCCTAGAACTGTAATTTAAAAAAGGATTAGAAAGGAGCTTCGTCGTTAGAAGTAGCCATCACAACATTTTCACTACCTACGGTCTGTGAAAACTGTTTAGCTGCAAGATACATATCTGTTTCTTCTTCTGTGACTGGACCCACCATGTCTACATTCCAACCGAACCATGTACCACGATCATTTGACTCCTGTACAGTAGTCAATTTATATTTGTGGCTATAGGTAGGAGGAGTAAAAACACCACCGTCCGCTTTTTTCACTTTTAGACTAGCCATAACTGCATTCCAAGTTCTTGATTTCTTTAACTGTGTTCCAGCCATAGGAATCATAACTTGTTGAAACGAGTCACCGTCTAGTACTAGGCAATAGTGAGTTGCAGATGTCTGGATATAGTTTCCATTATCTAGGACATCTCTACCATCCCTATCCTTTTTAGTTTGACGTAGTATTTCAGGGTCAAAGTGTTGCGTCACCAACCCTCCACCTGTCTCGCGTGGCTGCCACTCGAGAAACATACGTCTATACGACACTGGTAATACAAAACATCCAACATCTTCTCTAAAGATTTCTTTAGTGACTGTGTTAGTTATATCACCAGCTACTGCACCCTCAATATATTTACCATCCTTCTTATTTACTTCTGGGCTCATAGCTTGAAGTATTTTAAGACGAGGAATAGTAATATCGTCAGAGGTTACATTTTCCAAACCAGACCCAGCATCTTCCTCAAATAATGAGGCAGTGGCTAAAGCCGTGTTTGATTTAGTTGCTACTTCTTTTGATGGCTTAGATTCAGTAGGAGTAGCCTCTACGTCTTCTTTAACAGCTTCGTTAGTTGTCATTTTTTCACCTTTATTTTACGACCTACATATACATTAAAGGTATCTAAAGGGAGGTCGCTACCTTTTTCTACCTGCTCTTTAATAACAGCTTTGAGAGTCATAGGCTCTACCCATTTTTTCTGCATGAGTGAGTACCCGTCTTTCTCTAAGCTAGTCATAAGAGTTTTTGCACTCTCGTCTTCACCTCTACCGAAGTTAGCCGAGACAGTGTTCTTTATAATATCACCAAGACCATTTTCTTCAAGCCAATGAAAACATTGATCTCTATTTTCCTCAGTGATACGACCAGAGTAAAACCTATTTACTGAAATAGAAGTACCATCGCTAAGTTTAAATTCAGACATACCTACTTCTTCTAATTTAGAAGGTAAGTCCTCTTCACTTATTTGACGGTATTTATTTTTAAGATTGTTAAGAACATCTTGCTGTTCTTCCATTTGAGCTTCTAGGTCTTTCAGGTCTTTAGCTAAAGCAGAAATACTTTTTAAATCTTCAGACTTAATTTCTTTCTCCTCTGCATCTTTTTCCATTTGATCTAATATATTTGTCATAATTTTTCCTTAGTTATCACTACTTTTGGTAGTGCGTCTCTATTAAACTATTTTTGGTAATAAAAGTAAATAGGTTGTTGCGTATTTAAACGCCACTTCTAAAGGTGAGGTTGATTCTCTCTCCACAACCTTCCATATCTAATACTGCGTGTGTACTTCTCATTTGAGATTTACCATCAAATATAAAAACGTCTCCATCTTCCATTAAATAATGTGTTAAACTTTTTTTAGGAACATACTTAGTATTTATTTCACTAGTGTTTACTTTTTCTTTTATATCTTTTTCGTACTCAAGCCATTCGAAAACTCTAGGTGCACCAAGAGACACGGACAAAACTATATCGTTTTTAGTGGGTACTGTATCAGAATGGTGCGGTATGCCTTTGCCTTCTGGTCCATAATATCCACACAAACAAAAATTAAACTTCACTTCTTTTTTTAATTTATAACTTACCAAATGTTCAGCGTTTGATTTTATTACATACATAGGAGTAGACCACGGCTCAGGCTCATATAGTTTACCAGCATATTCGAAAGGGCTATCGCCAAAGCCACGAGTTGGTCTGCCTACTACTTTTTTGCCTTTATACATGCGAACTCTTGGCTCGTCCCAAGTAGTAATATCGCAATCAAAACCTGTAAATTCTCCTTTTATAAATTCTATCATAATAAGTGATGGTGTGTCTTGTCAAGTTTTTAGTCTTAGGAGGATCATGGAAAATGACAAAACTTATACGGCACCACCATCAGTGCCTATTAGTACTATTTACTATTAGTAGTATAGGGAGATTTTATTTTTAGTAAAGGATAAATGTTAATTTCAGCTAATAGGTCAATATGTTCTTAGGTATATCCTTAAATAAATCAATCACTTAAGCTACCTATTAGCTGATATATTATCACCCTATTAGCTCAATAGTGCTAATAAATCACGAGCAATCATTTACTTTCTGGTTAAGTATAAATATGCTATGCCTTATATGAGTCAGTATACATATAAAACTACACCCTATACACATCAGGTGGATGCACTTGATATGTCGTGTGAAAAAGAATCGTTTGCTCTATTTATGGAGATGGGCTGTGGTAAGTCAAAAGTAGTGATTGACAACTTTGTTAAATTGTACATGGATAAAAAACTAAACGGTGTACTTATAGTTGCACCCAAAGGTGTATATGATAATTGGTTTACATACGAAATACCAACACACTTACCTGACGAAATACCAAAATCAATAGTCAAATGGTCAAACGCTAACACTAAAAAGAATAAAGAAAACCTAGAAACTCTTTTTGATAAATCAGATGAGCTAAAGATATTTATCATGAACATAGAAGCATTCAGTACAAAGAGAGGTACTGAGATAGCTTCTAAGTTTTTAATGGAACGTCAATGTATGTTTATCATAGACGAAAGTACAACTATCAAAAATTACAAAGCTAAGAGAACTGTCAATACTGTAAGACTCGGTAAGTATGCATATTATAAAAGAATACTGACAGGCTCTCCTGTGACAAAAAGTCCATTAGACTTATTTAGTCAATGTTATTTTCTAGACCCATCACTATTAGGTTTCAGTAGTTATTTTTCATTCAGAGCAAGGTTTGCTGACTTAATAGAACGTTCCATGAACGGTAGAAATTTTAAATTAGTTACTGGTTATAAAAACTTGAACGAATTAAATGAATTATTAAAGTCATTTAGCTTTCGTATCTTGAAAAAAGATTGCCTTGACCTTCCTCCAAAGGTCTATATTAAGCGAAAAATAGAGATGACAGACGACCAAAAACGCGTCTACAAGGATATTCAACGCAATGCTTTAGCGGTATTGTCAGGCGAAAAGGTCACAATTAACTCAGTAATTACACAAATAGTGAGATTACATCAAATATCTTGTGGTTTTATAAATACTGATAAGGGTACTACGAAAGAGTTAGATTCAAACAGGTTAGAAGAATTATTACAAATAATAGAAGAAGTTCAAGGCAAAGTTATTATCTGGGCAAACTACAGGCATGATATTAGAAAGATAAATAAAGCCCTGAGTGAGAAATATGGCTCTGACTCAGTAGGTATGTATTTTGGTGACGTACAACAATCAGAGCGTGAAGGTATAATAAAAGGTTTTCAAGACCCTGACAGTAAGATGAGATTCTTTGTGGGTAATACACAAACAGGTGGTTATGGTATTACTTTGACTGCTGCCAATACAGTTATATATTATTCTAATAACTATGATTTAGAGAAAAGGTTACAGTCAGAAGATAGAGCTCATCGTATCGGTCAAGACGATAAGGTCACATATATTGATATAGTGTGTGAAAAAACTGTTGATGAAAAAATAGTAAAAGCTCTGCGTCAAAAACAAAACATTGCTCAAACTGTGCTTGGTGAAGAAAAGTGGAAAGACTGGTTAGTTTAGAAATCGTATTTGAGTTGCATTAAATCTTTTATTTGACTATCCATAACTCTTCTTGATTGTTCTTCTAATTCAGCTTTTATTGATTCTAGGTCTTCTTCCTTTGGTTCTTCTGGTTGTACGAGAGTTTCACCTATTGTATAACTCACTAACCTTCTTACAGCTCTATATGTTGGTGAGTCATATTTTTTTGCATCTATTAAAATTTCGTAAAGTTTGTTTGGGTTAGTCATTAAGTCTATGCTTTTTTTATCTGCCCCAGACCTTGCTATATAATTTGCTGCAGTTAAAAATCTTCCAGGTCTCGTAAATAACCCCACGTAAGCCCTTAATACAGATTGCCCTGCTTTATACCAATCTGTTGTTGGATCTTTACCCACTTGTCCTTCTGCTGGCAAGAAAGTTTTAAGTTGCCTATTAAGTTTTCCTAAATTAGCTACGAATTGATCTCCTAAAAATATCCCCATAGCCGAACCATGTTGAGATATATACTGGTCTATTTTGTTAGAATCAAACACATCAGTACCCAGACGTTTACTAGAAGTGTTTTTCATAAAATCATCATATATAGCTAATTTAACTTTATCCATTAACTGAGTTCCACCAGAAAAATTATCTGCAGCTTTTATAGTTTCAAATAATTTAGCTGGTTTAGTCACATTATTAGGTTCGAATATCTGACTAAACCATATTTCTGGATTATCTAGATTTTTTTCTGTAATAACTTTTATGTCAACATTATCTTTAGCTTTTTGTAGAAATAACTCCCTTGCGTCTAATTCTTGTCTATATCTATTAGCTAAACCGTCAACATTATCAAAACTTTGTAATTCTTTTTTAGTAAAAACTCCGTTAGCTTCATCAAGCACACTAGCATTATCATTTTTCCATTGTCTTAATAATTCTGGACCATCTTCTTTCGGCATTATTCTGCCGTTTTTTATTTCAAAAACATTTTCAAATAAATTGTTTTTTGTAGCTAATCTGACGTCATCTACTAATTTAGCATTAGAAGGGTCAAGAAAAATTTTACTTAAATATTCAGGAGAACTTATGACTCCATCATCTGTTATAGTAGATCCTGAGTTTATAAATTTTAATAATCTGTTAGAAGCTGAGAGACTGTCTGTACTAAGTGTATTCGTGACTTTATTACTTAACCTTGTTATATCACCTATTAGCCCTGATTTGTATTCGTTTGATAATTCTTTGTATTTATCTAAAGCGTTATCAAGTAATCCTGTGCTTCCTTTTCCACCTTCTTTTGCCAAAGTATTATATCTAGTTAAATCGTAAGTTTCTACTACTCTTTCTAATTCTGTGATTAGCTTTCTATTTCTTGTTGGATTTTGATACGCATCAAATAGCACCCCTCTAAGTTCTTCTAAATCTGCATCAAATGACTCTCTTGATTGAAATTTTTGACCTTTTATTTTATCAGTACCTTTTATTTTACTGACTGCTCTTTTTGCTATACCTATTAGTTCTCCTGGAGGAAATACTTGGTCTCTCGATTGTTTAATTATTCCTTCAAAAACTTCAGCCACTTCACTCATGTCAAAAGGTTTTTTTCTTTTGTCTTTTATAGCATCAAATGCTAAGTCAAAAGCTTCGTCTGTTTCAGTTTGTTTAGCTACCCTTAAATTATAAAAATCTTCTTGTATTCTTCTAGTTAAATCTGCTGGAGAAACATCTACACCACCGTCCAAAAATTTTGTAAATTCATCTGAGTTCCTTTGTACAAATTTTTCTACACCATCTTTAGCTATTATGACATTAGGTGCAGTTTCCACAAACTCTTCTGTAGCTTCACGCACTTCTGTACCTGTTCTTGACATGGCTATGTCAGTACCTTCTTGTAAAGCATCTCTTTTTGATAAATCTGCACCTGTTTCAAAAATATCTTCTACAGCTGTTTCACCTGCTTCATCTTGTTGTTGGAATTTTTGCCTTAACGGTCCACCTTGTTGTCCAGGTGTCAACTGTTCTAATTCTTTTTGAGCAGATTCATACGGTGAAGTTAATTTTGGTCCACCTTTTTCAGCTTGTATTTCAGCGTATGCTCTCATAACTTGAGGAGTAGTAAGATTACTCATAGAAATTAAATTATTATCTCCTATTTCTTTACTCACTGCTTCAAATCCTTCTATAAATTCTTTTTCGTCTATGCCCATAGGGAGAAAACCAGTTCTACCCATTCCAGGAACTGTTTTACCATACCTTTGTATAAGATTTATCACTGCATTAGCACTCAGACCAAGCCCCATGACTAAACCCATTTCCTTCATAGCGTCCATATTTATGTCGTAATCGGGGTCAATTATTCCTCTGTCTTGTAAATTCTTTAGGGTAGTGTATCTGTAGGTGTATCCTGCTAAACCTTCTGCGAGTACTCCAGCTGTAGGACTTCTTGTACCAGCAAATGTAGCAATACCAGCTAGTACCTCAGCACTTAATTGTTCTATAAACGGCATCGTATCACCGAACTGCATACCTGGAGGATTCAAAGGGGAGCGTTTACCGTCAAGTGTTGGATTTTGAAAAGTATAACCTACTGTACCACTAGGATCTAGTTTGATATCAAAATCAAAATTCTCTGGTAGATCACCAGTTTCTCTAAATTTTTGTCTCAATAATCTTTCAAGAGTTGGTTTAGCTGACTCTGGATTACTAATAATTTTATTTGGTAGATGAGTAAAATCTCTTAAAAGTCCTTTCGGTAAATTGTTATCATAGTCTATGCCGTAAAATTCGCCCAATGTTTTCTTGTCTAATCTATCAATAAATTTTGGATTTGCGTAAAAATATGGGTCACCAGCTTTTAATCCACGTTCGACAGCCTCTGAATATTTAGTTTTGTCCGCTGTAATAAGCTCATCAAATTCTAATGCAGGGTTATCATACCTTACTGCTGGTACTCCTCCAGGTGTAGTGATTTTTTCAAAAAAACTCATGTCATCCCCGAGCACTTGAGATCTTCTTCTAGCTGTGTTATCTAAATCGAAACCATACTGAGCTAGTTTGTCTATTTCAAGCCCACGAGTAAATTTATCATCTTGTGTTGAATAAATACTAGGTAGTTTTCTAAATCTTTGAAATAACTCTGGGTCACTTATTATTGCGTCAAGATCTATAATATCGTTTTGTGCCATATTATTCTGTACTTGGAGTTAAACCTAAACCTGAGAGTAGTTCGTTTCTTATGTCATCTGGTAAATTTGCCATAAATAACCCTAAGTCTTTTAAAAATATTTCTTGGTCAGCTTCTGACTCATTTTCTACTGAAGCCATTTTTTTGCTCAATCTATCAAAAGCATTCGCCATATTATTTTCTGGGTTTAAACTATCAAAATACGTTTTGTATTTTGGACTAAACACACCTTGCATAGTTGTTGTAGATTGAGTATCATCTACTATAACTTCTTCAGCTTCATTACCTATGTTTTGAAAGACACTTGAAAAAGAAACATCTGGATTAAGTGGATCGATTGGGTTATCAAGTATAGCATTTAAACCTTTTACGAATTTATCATCTCCTTTTAGGTACACATCTGATTCAAGGTTATTTTTAGTTTGATACAGACTTCTAAGTAATTGTTTTCTCAATGTGTTATGTCTTTTTGCTAAACTTTTTCTGTTTGAAGAATCAAAACCAGCCGTTCTCATAGCAAAAACTAAATCTTTATCTGATAACGCTCTGGCTTCACCTAGCCCCATAGCTTTAGCTAAAGAAACAGCTAAGTTAAAAGTCAATGCTTGGTATTCTCTATTATTTACATTAGTTCCTAACAATCCAGCATATTCTTCTGACCCTGAAAGATCACTAAATAATTGTTGAGCTGTAATCTTACTACCATCTGCTCCTTCAAAAGTTGTATCTGTGAAACTTAAAACATCGTTTGTAGCTGTGGCAATATTAGTAAGGTTTTTACCTAATGCACCAATCTCATCTAAACCTCGTTGTAGTATATTAGTGAATCCTCTAGCACCAGCTGGTAGCTGGGCACCTGATGGTCCATCGACTACTTTAATAATATCATCAAGTAGCGTGTACACTTCTGCAACATCTGTAGCTTGGTCTCTAAACTCTTGTGTTCTTTTTCTTCTGTCTTTATTTAAACTTCGTTCATTAGTACCAGCACCAGATGTAAAAGTAGTGTTTCCGTCTTTATCCATAGTCAAACTAAACCCACCTCCGTATTGTTTTTGGTCAGTTTTATAATTTACTTGAGTTTCTGGCACAAGCATAGGTATAGTTTTACCGTCTGTAGTCCTAAGAATAGGTATTAAATCAATTTTTTTATCACTAAAGTCAACATCCTTAAACTCCTTCCTTAAATTTTGTATTTCATTATCACTCGCATTTATAAAAGCAGGACTACCCTCTAATCTAGATCCAGGAGCTCCTGTAAAACCTTCTGGGTACACTATTTGATATTGTTTTGTATTTTTATTTTGATTACCTGATACTATTTCAAAACCCATGTCTTGATATCCACTTGCTTCGGCGTTAGTTAGTAGTGTAGTAATGCTACTGCCGTTTGAGCCAGTTATGGTGTAGTCTGATACTTTTCCGTCAAGGTCTTTATCGTAAGGTCTTATATCAGCACCTTCTGCTTTACTTAATTTTCTAGCTTCCATAGAGTTTAATATTCGCAGAGATCCGTTCACTATATAAGGTGTACCTTTTTCAGTAATTTGTGCTGCAGATATTTTTAAATCTTCTAATGCTAAATTAGTGGCAAACTCATCTTTACGCATTTGCTCGTTTAATTTGAACTGTGCATACCTGTCTTGAAATTGTCTATCTTCTTGTTTTTTACTAACTGCGTATTTACTAAAAGCATTACTCAAAGCAGTTGTCCAGTCCTCGCCTTCTGTACCTGATTGCATTAAAGACATGCCTGCTACCATGTAGGGCAATGCTTCATCTGGTCTACGAATATATTTTTCTAAATCTTCTCTACCGCCCAACATAGTAGCTGCAGCGTCTCTATATATCTGCATTTTTTCTTTTCTTTCTTCTGGGCTATTACCTAAAAAACTTATAATAGAAGTATTGATTGAAGTTACATCATTAGCATCTTTTTGTGCTTTCGCTATTTGTTGAGGATCACCACTTGCTTCCGCAGATTGTACTTTCTCAGCAGCTGAGTTTATTTGTGCTGCAACTATTGTGTCTAACTCATCAGCCGTGTCTTCATCTTTAGTAAGACCTAACAAATCCATTTGATCTACCATTTGACTCGACAACACACCTAGCTCACCTGTAGGATCGCCTGACATTAAGTCTCTGTTTAAAGTAGAAGTTATGCCACCTGTTTGACCCATATCCATAGTAGCCATAGGGGGTTGTACTGGTACGTTAGTCATTTTATTTCTTTGAAGTAGCATAAGTTCATCAGGACTTAGACCTGTCTGTAATGATACCTCTTGAGGAGACATTCCTGAACTTAATAAATTACTTGCTAAGTTTGCTGGGTTTTGTTGAAATAAACTATCTAAACCACTTAATTGAAACCTTTGCGTTATTGGGTCAAATCTTTGTGCCATTTTTTATTCTTCTCCAAAGAGCCCTGCGTCTTTCCCTAAACCATATAATTGTAAACCTGCACCAGCTAATTGCATAAACTTATTTTGTTCTGGGTCGGGGTCACCTATATCTTCTTGTGTTTGGAAAACATTACTACCAAGTGATGGAGCAAGACCTTGAGCTATGCCACCCACATTCCTTATAACAGACAACGGATAATTTATTGAACCAACATAATTACCATAATCAATATCAAGCCCTCTTTGAGCTTGTCCTTGTTGTTGAGCACCGAGTGAGCTGAGCCTATTTATATCGCCACCCATTAAATTATATATACCTGTGTTTATATTGCCGAGAGCACCAGCACCTCTGCCTACAGTGTTAATTAAATCACCACCACCAGCTATACCTATATTTGCTAAGTTACCGCCTAGTGAACCTAGCCCACCTGCTACAACTCCTCTGCCTTTAAATGCTGCCTGTGCATTAGCCATAGCATCACTAAAACCTTGTCTCCTTATACCGCCTACAGCTTCTGCTGCACCCCTACCAAATTTTTCTGCCAAGTCTGCTTGCAGTAACCTACCTCTTGACCCACCATAAGCACCAGACTGTATAGCTTGATTATTTAATTGGTTTTGAGTTATATCAAATTTATCTTGAAAGTCTGATAAAGTTTGATCTACTACAGCGTCTTCGTAAGGATTGAAAAATCTAGTAGTATCGGTAGGATCAAAACCACCAGCCATACTTCTTAGAATATTTTGCCCTTCTTGTGTGCCTGATATACCTTGTTGAACACCAGTTTGCATTAAATTACTTCCTGTGTCTAATGCACCACTTAAAAAGTTTTGAGCTGAGGTCATTCCAGGAAGATAGCTTCCCACACCTTGTCTAGCTAATTCAAAAGCTTGGAGTTGGTCAGGTGTAAAATCTGCTGTTCTTTGTCCTTCATAATTATAGGGAGTTGCTCCATCAGTGACTAAACTTCTAAATTCTTGGTTAAGAGCAGGGAATATCCCTTGACTCATTAATTCACCATAAAATATAGGTGGGGAAGTAGTTGCTTGAGTAGTGCTTACTGCCATTATATCGCCTCGAAATTAGGGTAGACTACCTGTGCTACTGGCTGAGCTCTCATAGACTCCAAATAATTTAATAAAGCAGAATTTTCTATGCCTTGTTGTACAGGCACTAATCCTGCTACTTGATTCCTAGATTGATTCGCTAATTGTGGACCAGAAGTAAACTCAAGAGGTTGTGCCTGACCTAAACTTTGATTCATGTACTGTGATATTTGTGGATTTTGCGTTACAGTTGGTCTTTCAGCTTCTTGTTGTTCTGGGCTTTCAAAACCTCCCAGAGCTGTTATACCTGTGAGACCCGCAAGACCTTTTTCCATACCAGATAAAGCTTTAAAACTTTTACCTATACCAGTAGCCCCTGCTGGCATAGTTCCTGTTAATCCTCCTCTTGCATTAGCCCCTAAGTTTTCAAAAAATCCACCTACTCCACCACTAGTGACTCCCCCTGAGCCAAAACCAAGACTTGGGTTAGATAAAGTACCATGTGTAAGACCTGCACCTGCTGCCATACTACCAAGAGTGTAACCTGTTGCTCCTTGTTTTAAAGCGTAACCTAAATCACCCTCTTTTACAGCACCACCTATAGCTCCACCTATACCTGCACCAATAGGTCCACCTACAGCAAAACCCACTATGTGACCTATAGTCGGAGCATTTTTCTTAATGTCTCCCCATAAATCACTTAAGAAACCAAACTCCATAATTCCAGTATTGGGGTTGATTGAGTTTGCTTCGTTGCCTACGGTGTATTGATTCATATCAACACCGAATTTACCATAGACTTCTTGCAATTTTTCTAATAGCTCAGGGTCAGATGCTAATTTTTTAGGTACTACAATTTCTCCTGGAGCTAAATGCCCCATAACTTGATCACCATATCTACCTTGATCAGCAAGAATTTTTTGAGTAATAGCTTCAGGATCTGGCTGACCCATCTCCATCATCATTTCTTCTGACATATCAGATGCTATATTCATTCCAGGGGTTATACCCATAAGTTTTTCTGGTAATACAGCAGACAACTGTCCTGTAGCTTTATCTCCCAATAGTGGGGAAATAGGTATATCTTTTAATAATCCCATTTGACCTTTATTTAAAAGATTTGATATTCCACCAAGTTGCATTATGCCACTTTGGACTTGTCCCATAATTGGTAGTTTTTCTAAAAAACTCATTTTTCTCTGGAGACTCCTTTCATTTTCTCATAAGTTCTAAGACCGCCTAATCCGAGCATACCCATAAGTATACTAGATAATTGTGAAAACTCAAAGCTCGGTAGATCCATAACCACACCAGAAGCTATAAGTATAGTCTCTATTACTGGTGATAAAACAAAATGATACGCTAAAGCTACCCCACAAATCCATCCTACGAATGGACGCCAACCAGCTACAAATATATTTTTATGTGCAGCTTCTTGTTTGTTTAATTGTATTTGTGCAAGATTAGCGTCATGAAACGCCATAGTCATCTCTTTTTGTAGCTTCATTTTTAGATTTTTATCAGGTATAAATTTACCTAATACTTTATCTGCTACTTCTATTACTTGACCTATCATATTATTTATTTAATATCTTATGACCATAAATCTTATCCACCCAGTCGATTAATTCATTTTCTTCTAGGGTATGCTTGAGTAAGTTTACCTTTTTTGCAACTAGTTGTATATTCTTTCTTACATATAAACCTTTAGGTCTTATCCTATCAATAGAGACGTTTGTGTCCTCTCCACCGTCACTTTTATTAAAAGTCATAGGTATACCAGATAAAGCACATCTACCCTCCTGCTCGTCCCAGAGCTCGTATAAGTCCTCTGGTATAAGCGTAAATGTATGCCCTT
>Ga0098038_1000088_pt1 | contig 36363 bp, 25 predicted proteins | sample 5B_taG_FD_75051 | JGI IMG/M metagenome (GOLD analysis project Ga0098038, IMG submission 75051) | Marine viral communities from the Subarctic Pacific Ocean - 5B_ETSP_OMZ_AT15132_CsCl metaG | ecosystem: Environmental > Aquatic > Marine > Oceanic | place: Pacific Ocean | collected 2015-01-08 | reverse complement strand
TCTGGATTATAGTTGGACATACTTGGGTCAGTACAACCATAAGTATAAGGAATACAAGGAACGAGATTGCTAGGAGCATTTGCTAAAGGGTTATAATTAAACATTGTTGAATCCATGCAACCATAAACAAACTCAATACAGCTTCCGTCGTCAGTGTTAGCTAATGGATTATAATTAAACATTGTTGGGTCAGTACAACCATACAGATATGCTATACACGTGTCAGGAGTATTTGCTAACGGGTTATAATTAAAGGCTAAACTTTCCATACATCCATATATAACAGGTACACATCCACCATTATCAATGTTTGCAGTTGAATCATAATTAAACGCTGTACTATCCATACATCCCCATACCGCTTTTACAATACAACTACCATCATCATAATCAGCTACAAACCCTTGTGTGTAATACTCTAAGTAACTAGAGTTAGTACACCCAGGTGTATAATAACAACTACTATCACTAGTGTTTGCTGTGCTATCATAATTAATAGCTAACAAATCTAAACATCCAAATACTTTTTCTTCACAAGTGTTGCCACAATTTGTTATAATGTGGTATGGTAATAAAGGTTGTATAAACGGAGGTTGTATGCTTATAAGTGTATCACCTTCTGGATTTATAAAAGTAAAACCACATTCTATTGTTGTTAAACTAGCTTGTGAAGATATATGAAATCTAAACGTAACAGGGTCTGGCGCAGTTAATCCTACATAATATATATCGTTAAATCCACCAGTGTGAGTAAACTCGTACGACGTGTCAGGATGTATTAACTTTAAATGAGACCCTACCCAACCGTTACCCATTAAATCATGTAGTATTAACGTGTAGACACAAGTGTCTATTAGTTCCATTGTATTAGCATTTGGATCGTAATTGTACATAGTACTGTCTACACATCCGAATATTTTTAATGTTTGGCAACTACCATCATCTACATCTGCAAAAGGATTCCACTCTATATAATCATTATCTGTACATCCATATATAGGAGGACACGAATCAGAAACAAACACATGCGAAGTGTCGTTACCAAACGCGGGGTCAGTCCCGTATATCAACGTGTCGTTACATTGTTTTAAATAATAAGAACCATCTTGTCCTTGCCATAAACTACCATTTAATCCATCTCCATAAGTATCGTACATAGTAAACACTAAAGGCCCTTTTGGTATTTGAACTGGAACAACTACCGTAGCGTAATCAGGCTGAGTATTATAACCACCTCCAGAAGCATAAGTCGTTCCATTTGTATCTTTTATATCCCAACTGGTTTCACTTTGATATTGGTCTAGATTTATTATAACTTTTGCAGGTACCATTTGTAGTGGTGGTGGTTGAGGCATACACTGCGGTACAACTCTATTATGTATCAAACCATTAGTAAACGTACTAACAGGATAATCAATAATTGTATCACCACATATAGTTACGTAATATTCTCCGTTATTTATACCGTCACCATAACTATCAAACATAACAAAAGATATATTAGTTATACTGTCTGGAATATAAATAGTGTCACTATTCATAGTGCTAACAGAAGTATAATAACCATAATCAACGTGTGCTAATGTATCTCCTTGATAAGCGTCTTTGTATAAAGTCCATTTAGTTTCACCTGGATAACTATCTGTTTTTATATGTATAACAACCTCTTTTTGAGCAAGACTTATTAAAGGTAATAATAGTAATAATAATATCTTTTTCATATTACATTTTAACGCAGTTATCAACTCTTTTGCCTCCCTTCATTTTTGTTCCTTGTAATTTATATCCCTTCCAACAAGCCTTACCATCCATACCTTTTTTCTTTTCTAAAGGAGTTTTCATGTATTTAGCCATACCAGGTAAAGCGCTAGATCTCATTTTTAACATTGAGTCAATTTTTCTAGCTTGTCCAGCGTGCATGTTACTAGCTTTTTTAAGTTGGCTAGATATTTCTTTCATTTTCTTTTCGTTCATAATTATTGTTTTAACATTTCCATTTTCTTCTAGCTATATCATTAGGACAATCCCCATTTTTATCTGGGTTTTTACATTTTGGTATACCAGCAGATCTAGCGCAATAAGCATCTTTACGTGGCCCACCTTCAGGTTGAGGTGGTCTTACTTTCTTACCAGGGTTTTCTCTATTGTATTTATCTCTATCCTTTTGTGTCCAACTAGTATGCGGTTTGGTTCTTTTGTTTGTTTGTAAAAAAGGGTTGTTGTGTTGTATATAGGCCATATTAAAAATCACTCATTAATTGATTATCAATTTCTTCTTGTACTTCTTCTCTAGTTGCCAACAACTTAAAACTTAAGTCAGCTTGAAACCTTGCAACTTCTTCACCGTCTTTAAATATTATAATTGTAGGTACAACTGCTATTTTATATTTTTTCTGCGCTTCTGTATCTTTAGCTATATCAATATATCCTTTAGTGTTACAGTCTTTTAAATCCATCAACCAATCAACACCATTAGCTTCATTCCACCCAGCGTTAAAGTGCTTAACCGTTATTTGACCAAACGCGCCGCCAGTAAATAACATAAAAATTAAAACTAACATATATACGCTAAATATTTCCCACGTAACCTCTGAATCTTTCATCTTAATTTATCAATTTTCTCTTCAATACGTTTCATATCTTCCTTGATTTCAGTAACGTCTTCTTGAGTTGTCATAATAGTTTGGCGAATCATTTGATCTTTCATATCAAATTCCATTCTAGTTACTTCATCTGGTGGTATAACCGGAAGTTCTTTTGCGTCAGCTATATCAGCTTGTAGCGTAAACCACATGCCAGCTAATGTAGCTACTCCAAAACCTAATCCTATAATTGTTTTTATACTTAACACGAAACCTGTGTCTTCATTTAATTCTTTTGCCATTTTTATAGTTTACTTTATTATTATAGAATCACTTGTTTTTTATTTTTTTTAATCATGATAGTAACATAAACCGCTTGTGTTACTAGTTTTCATCTTACATCTATCACCGTCAGACTTTATTTTTTTACACTGTACTTTTTCTCCAGTTTTATTTTTTTCTACTTTTTCATGTACTGTACAGTATCTTTTCCCCTCAAGAACTTCCCGTTTACATCTGTTGCCTTTCTTGCTAATAGCAGCACATAAAACTTTATCACCTTTGTCTTTTTCTTTATCTTGTAGTTCAAAATTTTGTTTCTCTAGTTGTAGGTTTTCTTTTTCTTTTTCTTTTTCTTTTTCTTTTTTCTTCTTTTTTTGCTTTTCTTTATTCTCTAGTTTTTTTCTTTCTTTTATGTCTTCCTTTATTTCTAATATATCTTGATCTTTAATACCTAAATCCCAAGTACTCCAACCCATCATTAAAGCCATTCTTTGCCAGTTGCTTATATCTTGTGTTATAGCAACATCTATATTATCTACTTTTTTAACAAGTCTATCTAAAGGAACGTTAAATAAAGCAGATACAATATTACCAAATATAGAGTAAGCAGGGTTGTCAACATTCAACAAACTCATCTCTTGCATGATTTCTTTATTAAACCTATTCGTTTGTATAGCTGAATATATTTTTCTACCCTTAGAGCCTATAGTTGGGGACAATCCAAACAACCTTAACAAAGTGTAAGCGTGATCAGAATTCCATTCCTTTTCTTCTTGTTTTAAAAATTCTTGTACTGTATTTTTTAAAGTAACTGTCGCTTGGCCACCTAAACCAAGACCACCCAAGTAGTTGTCTAGCATGCTGTTAGTAACTCTTTCCCAATCAAAAGCGTCATCTTCGTCATCGTCGCCTATCATTGATCCTAATGCTGACTGAAGAGCTGTAAATAATAAATTTTGCACTACGCCATAGTATAGTATTTTACTTATATTTGTTTTAGTATCACCTCTACGGTTGATTAAATCTTTATAAGATTTTTGTATCAATCTAGCGTACTGCATTGGCGTGTTTTTAAACGCAAGTATATATCTACCAAGTGGACTTCTTTGTTGTTGTGAAATCATGTCTGGCCTTGCAGACTGTTGACTAGCCTCTGCGTTTTCTTGAAAATCTTGGAAAGCCATATCGTGTGCCTGCTCTTTAGAATAACCTTGTTTTATATAACTATTAAATCTGTTTCTATAAAAAGAAGCTCCACCCGAAGCAATAGCAAAACTATCGGCGATTTGGGTAGGTAAAAATCCTTTTTCTAACAACCAGCTCAAAGCAGCTTTAGCTTTGTTTTTACTACCAGCAACAGCATTCGCAAGCTCTGTTTCGTTAACTCCACGTTGTTGCCCACCACGTCTTTGTTTAAGCATGTCAGAATTAAATATCATAGCAAAGTCTTTCCAAAACTGTGGTTGGTTACCAAATGCTATAGCAGCTTTCAAAGGGTTGTTGTCAGACCAGTTTATAAAGTTAATTGCAGATATAGTTTGAAGTAACGCAGATCTCATATTAAAGAACATAATAGCACCAACAGATTGATTAGCCCAATTGTTAAACGCATTTACAATTCTACTACCACGACCCTCTTTGCTAGTACCAAATTCCATAGCGTACAACATGTCCTCTAAAGCTTCTTTAAATCTACTACCGTATAGGGCTTGAATTTTATTCATATTATCTGCAGAAAAAATATTATCTACATTTTGTTTCCATTCAGCTAAAAAGTCCGATCTTTTCATCTCGTTAGCTAGACCATGCAAGTCACTTAGTATAGACTCTACTGTCCAGTATTCAGACGGTTCTACGTAACCAGCCTCTTGTTCTGTAGCTCTACCTATTGTTTCAGCAAACCCCACTAAGTTTTCATTACTTTCTACAAAACTTATCAATGTGTTTAAATCTCTTTTAGATAAACCTGGAACATCAAAACCACCTTTGTTCCACAAATAAACTCTTACAGCTTGTTCAGTTGTAAAGTTTGTGTCACCAACTTTTTCTTTTAACAAACCTTTAACATTAAACTCTTTTAACGCTGTCTTGTATTTATTATTTAAGTTTTGTTTAAACGAATTAATTTCACTTATAGCTTTTGCAAAAGGAGCTATTAAAGCTTTGTCAAAGAAAGCCATTTGTCTTTCTCCAACTCTACCTTTGCCCACAAAGTAATATAACAAACCTTTGAAGTCTTGCGCTGATGGTGGTAAAAAGAATTTATATCTACCTATTTTACCTCCTCTAATTTTTGCTTGAGCAGCTGAAAATCTAGCTTCTGCTTTTATACCTTTTGTTTGTTCTAATATTCTGTTTAAATCTAAAGAAGCGTTTTCCATTATCTCACTAAACTCTCTTTTAGAGTTTTTACTAAAGTTATGTCTAGCTTGTTGAACGCTTGATTTGATATCTAATTGATCTAAAACATCTTTAACAGCTTTAACATTAGGCAGAGCGTCATCAACAAAGTACATGTCATTATACCCTTCTGCGAATTTTCCAAGCATCCATTCTGCTTTAGCTTCTCCAGTACTATTACCTAGTCCCGTAATATTTTCTAATGGTATCTCAACGTTGTTAGATTTTAACCATTCATATATAGCTGGCGCGCTTTCCGCTGGTCTAGCTGTTAATACATACACATTTTCAGATCCATATTTTTTTAATTGATTTTGAAGCTTTTTAAATAAAGGACCTTTAACACCTCCTCTTACGTTAACAAAGTCTGTAAAATCAAACTCATATCCTTGAGCGGCAAAATTAGGCCCCTCTAAAGGCCAGTTACCTGAAGATATTTTTACTCTATCTCCTGTTTTAGGGTCTATAGCTATAATAAAGTTTTCACCTTTGTCTATTAATGTTTCGTCAAAATCAAAAGTACTCATACCTCTTGATGGAGCAACTACACGTGAAGCTAATATAGCTTTATTATACATAACTACTTTGTCGTGGTTTTCTCCAAGTACCTCGTGTACCTTTTTAAAGTTTTGATATTTAGTTATTGGCTTGCCAGTCTTTACGTCTATTAAATCTAAATTTATTTTTCCAAATGTTCTTAGGTTAAAATATCTCATTAGTGGGTCCATGCCTATCATCCAAGTATTAGGCATAGCGGATTGATAACCTACGTCATTTATTAACTTGTCTTGTTCTTTAGGGATTATAGCTACACCAAATTGATCTAATATATTATTAAACTCTAACTGGCTTTGTGCGCTCCCATCTAACACAGAGTTAGCAAAGTATAAAGTAATAATTTTTCTAGGTATTAAATGCTCGTATCTATGACTTTCTTTAGTTGGATTAGTAGTGGTGTATAGTACTGGAGCAGCAGCGGCTATAGGTGTGTTCATGCCAGCATTACCTATCGACAACATTATCATACCAACATCATTTCTATTTATTTTACCCTCGTTCATTAACCTTCCTAACTCACTACTAAGTTTTCGTAAAAACATTTTGTTTCTCATAGAAGAATCTTCTTGAGCCTGTATATCTTTTTGTGTTTTTAGCTTAACAGTAACATCTTGTTTTGTATTTGGAGCTATAACCCCACCAGTTTCTTCTACTCCTTCTAAAACAAACGTATTAAAATCTTCAGCGTTTTTAAACAAACCGTATATGTGGCTATCTAAAGTAGTTACACCTTCTTCTATTTTCTTTTCATAACCAGATATTTTATCTTCAAGTTTTGATATTTTCTTTTTGTCTTTTTGAGCTTTAGCTACTTCTAATTTTTCTGTAGCTTCTAATATTTTTTGCTGCCAATGCTGCTCGTTATATACTAGTTCTCCTTTTTCATTTTTAATTAAAGTTGTCCCTCCTATATTACCAGTATTATACATGAAACTTAAAAACCTTTTTGCTTCGTTAGGTGTTATATTGCTCTCTGTTAAAAGAGTTGACACTGCTTTTCTAGTGCTTTCTATTTGATCTTTATCTTTAAAATTAAGCTGATCCTTAGGTAACCTTATAATCTTTCTTAAATTTTCTTCAAAAGTTAAAGACATTGTTTGCTCGTTGATATAGTTTTCTAAAGTCAACATTTGTTCTCCAGCAAGAGTAGATTCGACTACGTATTGCTCGTAAGTCTCTATGTACGTCTCTAAATCTTCTATAACATCTCCTCTCTTATCACCAAACAAATCTTTTCCGTAAGTCATGTTAAAAGCTTTTCTCATACTGTTACCATGCTTTCTGTAATTTTCACCTAACTTAGGTAGCCCAGCAAAAAATAAAGCTCTATCACCTACAGGTGCTTCATTAACAGTCTTACTAAACATATTTTGAGACATAGAATCTTGTAACGTACCCATGTTTTCTAGAGGCATATTGTTTTCTACAAAGTATTCTCTAGCGGCTTGGTTAGTCATCATTCTTCCAGTTAAATCATGTATAGCTTTGTGGTTTTGACTAGTGTTAGTATCTTTTTTATATAGATTAGGCTTACCTCTTTCTGTTACACCAGCAAAATCAAGTATATCTTTATTAGATATATCAGTTTTTAACATCCACATATAGTCGTTACCGACACGAGGACCTTTATTATAAAACTTTTTTAATACTTTTCTAGGTATACCAATAGATTTTATTATTGAAGGCTTACCTGTTTTTTCATTTATTTTTTCAACTATATGAGACGTTTGAGGAAGCATTAATCTAATAGTTTCAATATGTTTATTCACAAACATTTGAGACTCAAGAAGATCTCCTTTAGTAAGGTTGCCTGGCTTAGGTATTACACCAAACATAGTTTGTGTCATACTAGGAAACATATCAACAGTATTAACACCTATTCTACCTATGTTTTCTTTTGCTGGATCAAACTTACCATCTTTAATAGCTTCTTTAACTTTTAAGTTATACGCTTCAGCGTACTTACCAAACTTTTTATATAACTTAATTAATTTCCCAGCTTTTTCTATATTTTCATTTTCAGCGGCTACCGTAGCGGCTTTTTCTAACCCAGACGTGGCTTCAATTTCTCCTCTCTTTAAATCTTCTAATATACCAGAGTATTTTAAAGGAAGTAAAGTGTTCATGTAAGCACCGAACGGTACCTTTTCTGCATTGTAAGTTCTAGCTAAGTCAGCTAATTTTATATAATACTCAGGAAAAAAGTCATCAAATAATTTTTTCTTGTCTTGTTCTAACTCTATATTTTTTCCAACGTTAGCTGCTTGTGCTGCTAAAGATGTAACTCTTGGTAAATTGTTTTCTACTAATTGATCTTGAATATCTTGAGGTACTATTATTTTACCGTTACCATCTCTTTTAGTTTCACCTCTTTCGTACGCATCTAATATATCTTGCTGTAATTTTTCATTTCTCTTTATTATAGCTGGAGTATTAGCAGCTCTACCTAATTCGTTTTGATCTTTATTTACAGCTTTAGAAAACTGTACGTTTTGATAACGTTTTATTTTTCTTTTTTGTAGTGTTGTTTTATCTTCTTTTAACTGTCCTTTTAATTCAGCTCTTTGAGATAATTGTTTTCTTAATCTTCTACTAACTTCACCTTTTTGTATACTATCTGAAAAATCAGCTACAAAGTTATAAACATCTTCACCTGTTGAAAACTTAGCTCTAACACCAATAGCACCTAATAATCTTTCAAATATTTTACCTAATACATTTAATCTACCATTACTTAAATTCAAATTACCCATAGCAAAAGCATCAGACAGTAAAGTTAAAGCCTCTTCAGCCATTACATTATTATAAGAGTTTTGAAGCTCAACATATCTATCAGATAATTTTTTCATTTCAACTTCTTTATTTTTAATTTGAGAAGCTGTTAATGGCTTACCTGTTGTTGGGTCTATGTTTTGTTGTAGCATCATCCAAGCCTGTTCAATTCTACCCATTTCAGAGTTAGTGCTATTATCTTGATAGGCTTGTAATCTACGATTAAAGTCTCCAGCGTATCCCTTAGGATCTAATGCCATAACATATTTATGTAAAGCACTACCTAGAGCTAGCTGCGTATGAGGATTATTTTCAACCATAGTTTTTAAAGCTCTATGTAAAAACTCGTGAGCGGCAACATTTATATTTCCTCCATTTTTAGCTAATGCACTAGATTTATTTATAAAAATATTTTTACCATCTTTACTAATAAAACCATGTGGATTTTCGTTTAATTGAGATTTAAAGCTTGGTATATAACCATGTTCTGGATTTTTTGAAGGTTTGCCAGTTTCAGGATTTATACCCATAACATCTTCTCCATTTAAATCGCTTTTTAATTCCTGTTGTCTTTTTACTAGGTCTTTATAGTCTTGAGTTCTCTTGTCTGAATGAGTATCTATAATTACTTGGTTTTCTTCAATTTGTCTTTTTATATCTTCTAATATAGCTCTTTTAGTTCCTTCGCCAGTTGACTTCTCTATTATCTGGGTGTCAAACTTCATTTTTTCGTTAAGATCTTTTACATTTTCAGTTATCTTTTTGTAAGCCTTAAATCTTTTCTTTTTTTCTACTCTTTCTAAATATGGACTTATTATGTCCATCTTTGATTGTTCTAAGTTTTTAAGTTTCTTTTGATTGTTTCTTAAAGCTTTATTTTTGTCCTTACCAGACATATCACTACTTAATATATCTTGTCTTTCTTGGTGCGCTTCTTCTAATTGTTCTTCTATGGTCGTTAAGTTACCGTAGTCATTTTGGTCTTGAGCAACTTCTTCTGTAAGTTCAACTTCTGATGCTAAACCTAAATCAAAGAAATCTTTTTTAACGTTGTTAACTTTGTTATTTCTATCTTTGTATTTATTTAATAAATTTTCAGTAGTTGTAAATGTATTAACATCATTATTTATATCTATTTCAATAGTATAATTTTCATTGTTTAACTTACCTTGCTCTTCTAGTTTATTCAAAGCAGCATTAAACTCTTTAGATGTTTTGTAATTTAAAGTTGTACCATTTTCAGTGATTGAGTATCCAGCTTTCTTTTTATTTCTTTTAGACGCTAACATACCAATACCACCAAAGGCTAGAGAGGTAGTACCCATAGATATAGATAGCTCGCCAAAGAACCTATCATCCATACCTTCAAATATATCATTACCGTCTATTAAGTTTGATATTGGTTGGTTTACAACTTCTTCAAAAACCTCACCCATAAACCCGTTCCAACCTATACCGTCTTTTGTTCTTTTTAAAAAGTGCTCTGCTGCTTCGTTAAAGCTAAGACCCATTTTATCCATAGCTTTTTTAATATATCTACTCACAACAAGTCTTTCTAAAAACTGCTTACCACCATCTGGTAATTTTCCTTTTAAATACTTACCAAACAAAGGAACAGCTTCACCCATTCTTTCAGTAGCAAATTCTGCCCACGTTGTACCGTATGCTTTTGCGAAAGCTTTTAATACATCATCACCTTCTTCAGTTATAGCGGCAATCAACTCGTCACCCTCGTCACTCATCATCAACTGCATTTCTGGAGTCATGTTGTCATACATCTTAGATATATAATGGTTTGGATTAGCAGAAGTATGAGCTAACGTACCAGTTAACCAAGATGCGAATTTAACAGCGTTTTTAGTAGCTGGAGATTTTGCTACAGAAAAACCTGATCCGACAACAGCCTTGGTGAGTCCCTTTAAAGCGGATGCTCTAGCTAACGTAAAGGCGCCACTCGTTAAAATAAACTCACCAACGTAAGGTATCATGTCAGAAGTTAATCTACCCGCGCCATAAGTCCAGCTAGACATATCTTTTATTTTTTGATCTGAGTCAGCTTTTATATTATACAGTACTAAAATATCTTTTTCTTGATCTGACAAACTTTCCCAGCCATCTCTATTTAATTTATCAGTAATTTCTAACAACTGTCTTTTATTAGCTATATCACCAAAGTTACCAAGTATTGGAAAATATTCATGCGCTGGTTTAGATTTAAAACCCTCCCAAAAACTATCTACATCTCCTTCTTCTAACTGCTCTTGTTTTATTATTTTTTCAGCAGTTTCAAAAACTCTATCGGCACCATCATAAACTTTTCCAGCGTCAAAATAACCCTCTACGTTTTCTGAGCTACCATCTTCATAGGTCATAAACACAGTGCCCGTATAATCTCCAGCGTCAAAAATATTATCACCTTCAGACCCAGCTAGCAATATTTTTTCCATTATCTCCTCGTTATTATCCGATATGGTAGATAAAATCAACTGTCTTTGATAGTCGGACATGCTACCGTCTTTATTGTGCGAAAGACCTAAACCAGACTTGTCGTACATGTAAGTATAAAACTCGTGTTTTCTTTGATCTAGAAAATCTGCCAATCCATACTCATCTTGATCTGAGTCTCTGTACTCTTCAGTTAACTTTTTCTCAAACTTCTTCCACATAGAATTTATTATACCTAACTGTTCTGTTCCAGATAATTTTGCATTTTCTTCTGTGTGTCCTAATCTTTTTAATGTAGATACAAAGGCATTACCAATACTGTTTAAACGTTCGTTACCTATTAAATTATAACTAGGTTTATATTTTTCTTGAAAGTTTTTTACTGTATTTTCATATAATTGCTCTGTTTCTCTTCTTATGTCTTTTACATTTTCGTTTTTAGAAAATGCGTTTTCAAATCTAAATTGAAAATATTTATTTAAATCTTTTTTAGATATATTGTCACCAGCTTTATAACTATTCCAATTTAAATCCTGTAAAACAACTATGTCACCGCTCTGATCTCGCTCAAATAAACTTGTTAACTCTACAGTTAAATCTTCTGTTATTTCATTTTTAATAGATTCTGTTTGCTCTTGAAAATACTTATTAGTATTCTCTAGTATATCTTCATTTACTATTTCAAATTCTTTTTGAAAAGTTGTTTGGTTAAAATCTAAATATTGTTGTTGATCCTGGTACTTATACTCCGTTGTCCATTGTTCTCTAGCCTTTTCAAGCTTTTCATTATAAAATTCAGATTTTTTGAACTCTTCCATTAAATTTTCTACAGTAGGTTCCTTACCTTCTTTTATTAATTTTTTAGCTAATTCATTGTTAATATGGTTTAGCTTTATTTTACTGTAAAGATTCCACTCTAATCTTATTTGTGCAGGCGTATCGTTTTCCCAGTCTAAATAAACCTTAGCTGTATTACCTTCTTCGTCTGTACCAAGTCTATATTTACCTTTGTAATCTTCATATACTATATTAACTTGCTCACCTTCTTTTTGCCTAAACTTAAAAATTTTGTTACCAATATCTTTTTGCTCTATAACATATTCTTTATCTACACCCTCCGCTTCTATGTCTTGGCCTTGCGTTAGAAAATCTTGCTCACTAAGTTCTGATACGTCAACGTCAGGAGAACCAGCATGGTAGTAAGGATTTTTAAGGTATTCCTCTGGGTTTTTATACAATAACTTTAAATTATCTTCATTTAAACTTTCTGACGATATTTTATTTTGAATTTTTTTATGTGTTTTAGTAACATAATCTCTATTTATCCAACTTTGTTTTTCTTCGTCTGTAGCCGCTCTTTCAACACCGTCATCAGTAACATATCTATAATCTACATTACCTGTTTCTTTCCAAGTATTATTATATTTTCCAGAACCTAAAGAGTACTCTACTCTTTTAATTACGTTTCCGTATTTGTATTCTTTATATTTTTTTTGATTAGAAACAACGTTTTCTGACTCTTTATAATCACCAACGCTCCAGCCGTACAACTCGTTTTCTTTTTGTCTATTGTAAGCGTATGTACTACTTTTTTCAGCGTTTTGATTAAGCGAGCCGTCTTGTATATTTAGTATTTTAGCCTCTTCTTCGTCTGATATTATATAACCACCATCGTATTTCTTTTCCTCAACATCTTCCTTTTCATCAACAACCCCTTCGTCGGTAATGATTTTATTTTCAAACTCCTCTTTTACTTCTTGTTTCTTTCTTTTTTCTTTGTTTTCTTCTTCTATTTTCTTGAAGTTGATAAACCCAAACCCACTGCCGTCTTCATTGTTTTTATAATCATGCATTTGGTCAGCAGTTTTTAAACTACCATCTTCATTCCAATATCTTTTATCGTACCCGTTTTCGCTTTTATGTCTATTCTCCCAAGGTTTTAAATCTCCCTTAGGGCCTTTTTTGTTTATTTCGTCAATAGTTGTTTCCCAACCATCTCCATATAAATCTTCATAACTATATGTTTGATCTGTGTTTATTGGTGTTGTTTTTGATTTTTTATTAACAGAATTGTTAATTTTAGTTGAAGTATTTTGAGGTTTAAATAACTCTGGAAACTTACCATTAATTATATTCCAATTACCACCATAATAAAAATTGTTAGCAGTAGAAACATAATCTTTTAAGACTTGTTTATCAAAGTTGGCTAACTCCGGAAATTTACTGTTAATAATATTCCAATCACCTCCGTATTCAGGATTGTTAGCTGTTTGTACGTAGTCTTTTAATACAGTCGTTAAATCACTCATAATTATACTATTAAATTATTATCGGCTATTACCGGTTGATGTTGTAAATCCATAGTAGCTGCTATTAAATTTTGCCAGATCAATTCTTATTCTCTCCTTATCATCTATTGTTACACCATCTAAAGCTCTTAATTGACCTATATTTCCTCCATCGTCAATAAAATCCTGTACATCTTTTTTATTATAAGCAACCATCTCTTTTAAAGTAAAAGATTTAGTATTTTTGTAAAACAATTGTTTTTGTCGTTTAGTCATAAAATCTGCAACTAAACCTCTACTAAGATTAAAATCAAAATTACGCGCATCAGGCTGTGTTATTGTTTCTATAAGTTTTGTTCTAGCTTCTTCTGGTGTTGACCCAAAGTCTTCCCAAGTTACAATTTTATTTCCATCTGTGTCGTACTTAACAATATTCGACGGAGAGTTTAAATAAGTTTCTGAAAAAATAGTATTTTCGTCATGTATTTCACTAACGTCTCCTGTAAAATCTAATATGCCATCTCCGTCTACATCTTCGTCACCGTACTCAGCGCTTAATCCATCTCCAATAGAAAGCTCGTTAAAATCAAAAAACTTCATCATGTCTGGATGTTGATCTAAAGATTGTTCAAAAGTCATATCTCCGTTAAAATCATCTCTTAGTAAATACTGAATATTTTCTTTAGTAACCTTATCTAAGTTTAACTTGTATTGATTATCTTCATTAAAATCTTCTTTACTCTCACCGTTTCTAAACATCTCTCCATTTTGAGCTGTTTCTTTTTCTAAAGTTAAATAAGACTCTTTAAATACATAGTCTTTAGAAACTACAGATTTATTATAATCATCTAATGTAAAATATTGTTTTTCATTTGGATCATACTCCGGGTTTTCTATTTGCTCACCGTCATCAGTTTCTAAATATTGAGGTTTGTATCTAGGGTTATTCCACACAATTTCACCATCTACAAACTCTGCGTTTTCTTCTTTACAAGCGGCCACGATTCTTTGTTGACTTAAAGACAACACTGATAAATCGCTAATCCCTTCGTTACCAGTAATTACTTGAGCGTTGTTTAAAACACCTTCTTTAAACGAACCTATATTAGTAGATAAAGTATTTAATTGCATTCTTAATTCAGCCGCCTTTTGTTCTTCTCCAGATCTTTTAGCTTCCGCGTATTGGTTTCTAAGACTTTCTACGTGGCTATAAACTTTATTAAAATAACCTTTAGGTAAACTACCAGACATGTTAATTACATTAGTAGCATCTATTTCTATATCTTCCATTAGAGCCTCTAGCTCTGCTTTTTCAGCTTCTTTTTTAGCTTCATATACAGCTTTTGTAGCAGTGTAACCTTCTTTAGTTTTAGTCAAAAAATGATCAAGTAGATTCATGTGCTCCATCATATTAGGCTTAGATCTCGCTCCCATATATGCAGCGTTGATCATTGATTGTTCAGCTGTACCAACCCTTAATTGAACTATATTTTTCTTATCGTCTGTGTTTTGTGTGTCGTATATATTTTCTGCCATATTATATTATTATTATGAGGTTCCTCCAAAAAAGCCCATACCCTCTTTTCTTGTTTTCCCACCAAATGTCTTACCTTCATCCATCATTGAAGAAGCATGCCCACCTAAGCTACCTAATCCAGATCCTATATCTCCAACCCCAGACATCATAGCCGCTTGAGCATCTGCTACATTTTGGTTTTCAGCAGCTAGTTCACCCTGTGTCATACCTATTTGAGTCATCATTCTATCTCTCTTTAAATTTTCAACCTGAGCATCACCCTGTCTTTGTAGCTCCTGTATGTTTCCAGCTTCTGCTCTTTCAGCTTTTTGATTAGCCGCTTCTTGAGTAGCTATATTAGCCGAAGCCATTTGAGCTTCTTGACTGGCTTGGTTAGCCATTGTTTGTGCTAACGCAGCTATACCACTACTACCAGCCGCGCCACTCATATTTTGCATAATGTCAGCTCTAGCTTGTTCAGATTTTTGAGCGGCAAAATCCGCCGCTTGGGTATTTACAGTTAGGTCTTCCATAGTGTTTTCCATGTTAGCATAAGGATTTTTAATTTCCTGGCTCATATACTCGTTCATTTGAGTTGTAAGTTTAGATTTAGCTTCAGCCTGCGCTGCCTTTGCCTTTCTTTTTTGATTAGCACCCATTACTAACTTAGTAACGCCTGTACCAATTCCTACCGCCGCTCCTGCTATTACAAAACTCATAATCTATTTATTTTTATTAATATATTCTTCATAATCTTCAAATGTTAAAGAGACAATTTCGTCTTCTAATTTTTTAATATCTTTTATATTCTTTGGGTTTTTATGTACGTTTACAAATGTAGAATCTTCTATAGCATATATAACTCTTTTGCTACCTGGTTCTGCTAAGACATAACAAGGAGATATAAACTCTTCTATTGTTTTTTCTGTCGCTATAGCTAGTTTTCCTGTTAATAAAAACCACACGTGCAAATGATTATGTATAGCTCCTACAACCATTGACTCCGCTTTCATATCCATTTGTCTAATATATACACCGTCAGCAAACGTGTGTTTTAAAGGGAAGTTCTTGCTGTGTACTATAGATTTACCATCTCCTTCAATATCTACGCCGTCAGCTTTTTTTATTAATAAATCTTGTAGCTTTTTTATTTCTTTTCTTTTACTAAGAACTATATTTTCACTCATTTAATTTAATTTTACTATAACAGTATAGTTACAGTTTTTACTATTTATTTACTACTTGGTACAACATCTACAGATATAGAGTACATTTCTGATTTTTCTGTAGAATTATTTTTTATTCTAAACTTAGCAAAATAACCAAGCAAGGTAGACATGTTAACAGTTCTATCTTTAGCAAACATAATAAAGTCACCAGCAGAGGGCAGTGCTGTACCAGACGTGTATTCAACAGTTATAGTGTTTCCAGATATATCTGTAACATCACCCAATAACACTATATTGGTAGTAGTATTAAAATTACCAGTTGTAGTTGTAGGCGAGTAATATATTATATCTCCTATCTGTACTGACACATTGATATTGTTATTAAATGATAGTGTAGTTGTTGGCATAATTTATACTATTGTTATTGATATTTTCCCTTGAGTTAACGAGCTTGTTTGCGTTGTGGGAGATTGAGCGTCTGTTGTTTTATAATAAAAAAAATCTGTGTGCCCAGCAACCATTGCATCGTTAGGCGTATATACAACAGATGCAGCGCCAGCGCTACCCATAGCTTCGTCAGCAGCTAGGTTTATCACGCCAAACTCGCCATCTACACCACTACTTGAAGTGCTATTGCTAGGCACTGAATGAATTTGATAAGTTTTTGTTTCTACGTTTTCGTCTATATCACCTGTTTGACCTAGATAATTGGTACATTGTTCAATTGGATTAATTGTTGTGGCTGTGCCAGCTGGAACATTTACATTTACTGGAAACGCGTTTGGTTTTATGCTCACGTACTCGTCAATATCTAATTCACAAGTAATATCAGCTATACCAACTTTAGCTACCTCCGTTACGTTTCTCATTGTTACAGAGGTTGTTCCGCTTCCAGTTGTAATTTTTGCATATATATTTTTAAATTCCCATCCATTTTTAGAAAATCTTAAAACATCGCCAATTTCTATTCTTTGTGCCGCTGATAAAGTAATTTTATTACTACTTATAGCAGATACAGTTATTTCGTCTACAATATTTTCTCCCTCAACAGAATAACCAGAAACTATATTAGTACCATCTTCCACAAACACAACCTCACCTCTAACATCTACAACGGTCTCTTCAACTAAGTTAGACAGCGCCCAAGCGCCACCAGTTCTAATATCCCAAGTAGGTATTGAATGTACATATACTAAATTACCACTTGCCTCTGTAATAGCGCCTGTTTGTTGTAAGGCTTTATCTACAACAGTTAAAGTGCCGCCAGTTAAAGCGCTTGCTATACTCAACGTTGTATCATCAGTTGTAGTAAAAGTTGCTGTTTTTGTTGCTTTTTGAAACAACGTTCCAATTTTTTGATCGTGAGTTAATGTTTCTTGAAGATTAGTATTAGGACTTGTTCTAATAAAAAAGTTATAAGAAGTATCAGAACTAACACTTGGTATGCTTATTTTTTTTTGATATTTTCCGCTAGAAGGTATTAATTGCTTTTTTAATATAAACTCTGTAGACGAAAAGTTATTTGTATCAAAATTATAATACTTAGTACCTTGCTTTACATACAATTCAAACTCAGCCCCATTGTCTCCGTTTACTGTTATTATTTCTGTTCTAGCCTCAGATGTTGTTCTCTTAGTAAATGCCATTGTTATATATTTACATTAGTTATAGTAAAATTATTTGTGACTCCAGTATCAATTACACCTCCAGGTGTTCTAGCGCTTTGTGTATCTAACTGTGTTAAAGGATCGTCATCTTGACGGTCTATATCAAGTTTAACGATTAAATCAACTAAAGACTGTATAGGTGTAGTTTGATTCTTACCCATGTAAACATGTATAAAAACTAAATTAGTAGCACCAGAAGGCGTCCAGTTTGGATCGTTAATAGTGTTGTCTGAATCTTCTATAACAACCTTATAAACCCCATCAAATTCTACAAAACCTGAAACTGTTGTAGTGGAGCTTTGGTTTAAAGTAGTAGGTACCCATTCAAACCTAGATGGCCACATCGTGTGAGAATTAACAGCTCCAGTTCTGTTTAAAACCATAATTGGATTATTAGCATTACCTATTTTAAATTCTCTAGCTAATATATCTACGCCAGGATCAGGAACAACAGTTAGTTTAAAACCATTTAACGGAGGAAATACATCGGGGGCATCTAAAAATCCCACGTTAGTTCCTATTGAGTTTGTTGTTATTGGTGTTATAGTATATTGATTCATTTTTTATATTTTAATCTGTGTCTCCAAGGTCTTGTACTGTTATGTTGAAAGTAACCGGCGTGTATACACAACTTCCGTCATCAATGTCAGCGTTTGGATTATAATTTGTAGCGTTTACATCTGTACAACCAGGCACTGGTGACGGTGATGGTGGAGGTGGATTACTTGCGGTTGTAGTAGTAGCTGTAGAAGTCGTTGTTGTGGTAGTGGTAGTGGTAGAAGCTGTATCTGTTTGTCCTGATGATCTTATAGAGCTCAACACTTCTATACCTTGAAAGTTAAACTCAGAGCTATTTAAATCGTTAATAGTTCTAGTTGATTTACCTTTCATAACTGAAAACCATTTACCTTCTTTTTCTTTAAATTCCATCTCGCTGGATTCTTGTAAATCAGTTTCGCCACTTTCTACATACCAACCTTTCTTTTCTTGTAAATTATAATACTCACCATCATCAACAACAAGGGTGTTACCAGCAGAATCTACAACAGATTGAGTTAAAAATTGAGTTATTTTAGCTTGAGAACCTTCATACTTCATAGATCCAAAACTTTTAACAATGTCTGATTCAGCGTTAAATACTATGTCTAGATAAGAATCATACTGATCTCCATAAAAATTATTATGTACACTGTTGTTATGATGCAACCATATCCTACCGTTTTTAAATGTATAATAATTACTATTTATACTAACACCGTTTTCAGGTATAAAAGATTTAAAACTAACCCAACCTTTAGCATTTTCACTAAAAGAAATAGTTTTATTACTGTTTACTAACGTTAAATTATATTCTGACTTTCTATCGTCAAAACTACCTAATAATACACTATTGTTTTTTAAATTATTTTTAAAGTAATCACTCATACCGACCTCAGATATAGGTGTTATTCCATCTCCAGATAGTCTTAACACTTTACCTCTTTGTTTGTCTGTAAAATACATTCTAAAAGACTCCTCCGCATAAGATTCTGGATTTGTAGATATACCAAACTCTCCAGCAAAAGTAGTTACGTTACCCAACACGGCGTTAGAAGCGGTTAATTGAGGATTGCCATCAGCGTTGTATAAAGCATCTTTATTAGCTATTATTTTTAAAACTTTATCTTCACAAAAAGCAACTAAATTGGTATCCCTTGTTTTTAGCTTTTGTATACTACCATAAACAGGATTTACATCTTTAGTTATTTTTTCCGCGGCTATAAATTGATTTAAATTGTTAACACCACTATTAGAGTTATAAATACCAGAATATATTAAGCCATTCGTTCTATACTCTTCTTTATAAGGTGTTTCTAAAACAGTTGACACTCTCACACCTTTATCTAATCTAACTGCATTAAAATCATCTCTAATTCTATCTGATTCAACTCCATTGCCAAACGTATAACAATTAAAATAAGGTAATTTAACTTTTGTGTTTGTTATATTTCTATCTAGTTTTAACAAAACAAAATCACTACTGCTACCAACGTAAAACGGAGCTGTTCCATCTTGAAAATTATTACTTGTGCTCCATCCTGAAAAATAATTTATCCTTGCGGTTGTATAACTTCCATCGTGTCTTGTAAATTTTAATTCAGTGCCTATAAAATCTAAGTTTAAATTATGAAAGACGGAAGCTGTAGGGGCGCTACCTCCAGGCGTTGATGCGCTATCACCTAAAACTGGGTTAGTTGATGACACAGCGCTAGTATTATCTATTATACCTATTTCATCAGTTTTAATGTTTAACAATAACGTGTTACCACCGTGTCCAGTTGGACCCCAATCGTATAAAACAGTATTTTCAGGAAGATACAAACCTTGATCTCCTACAACATCAGAGCATGTAACTATAGATCCGTAAGGCGCAAATAATTCATTTGTTTTGTTATCTAAAAAAGTAGGATAAGCTTGACTAGCCTCGTAATAAATATCTATTCCTTTATCTTCTTTTGGCTCTGTTTCCCATACTGCTGGATTTTCTGTAAACACAGGCTCTTCATCTCCAGTAGAAAAATCAACTATTTCTAAAGTGTTAGACCTCATAAGCCCAGACGCTACTGATTCTGTGAAAGTAGCATTTTGCCCTAAGGAGTGTAACGCAGTACTTGCATGGTTAGCTGTGTAACTAGGCGTGTAAGCTGAGCTAATATTATCATAGTCACCATAACCATATTTAGTTGGGTCCCAGCTAGTGTAAGAACCAACAGTTGGTGTGTATTGATTTTGGTAGTTAAATGGATACAAACCCTCTTCTTCTGGAAAAAACTCATAAGTACCACTGTTGTCTTGCGTGTCATTTAACCTCCATCCAGTTGTTTTAAATTTTATATATAATCTAATACACTTGTTATTTTTTTCTTTTCTTTGTGAGTTTTTTGAACCGTAGTTTAATATACCAACACCATTAGTGTTACCACTAGCCGAACTAGTGACAGACGATATTCTGTATATATGTTGAAGAGGATCTTCTTTCCATCTAAACTTAGTATTGCTATTAGATATCTTGGTTAAAAAATCTTGATTAGCCTGCTTGTTATTAGAAACGTCATAACCATTTTTGTTTGTGTCTTTAATTTTTTGCAGAGTTAGCTCCATGGTGCATTCTAAACTCTTTTTAGCGCTATTAGCACCTCTACCGCTTGTTATGTCATCTCCAATAATTCCATAACCATCATCTTCTGGATATGGACCACTTAAACCTGTTCCACCACCCGTACCAACTTGCCCTCTACTAGCGCCGTCAATGAGCCATCTTTCGCCAACTGAGCTCCAAAAAGCATCGTCTGAATTTGATTGGGTAGTATTTAAATAATACTGCTGTATAGTTTGTTGAATATTTATACTAGGAGAAGGGTTTGCCACACTTCTAATATTATCATCTATAGAAATATCTCTTTTTATTTTTACAAAAAACCTACCATTAAACTCTGATTTATTCTTTACTACTTTTCTAGCTAACTTTATAGTTGGCGTTCCAGCTCCAGTCGGTAAAATAGAAGTTATAGTACCCGAAGCATCAGTGTTAGTAGTTGAAGAAGCCCCTATTAATGGTTTTGATAAGTTAATTATTAAATTTGTATCTTTATACATATTAGCAACGTCTAACCAACCTGTTCTACCACTAGTTGTAGATATATCCAATACAACGTTTTCAAGTGGCCAACCTATAAAACCAGTAGTACTACTAGTCGCCCCACCATCATTGTCTAGTAAACTATCATAAAATACTGTTTCAGTCCAGTCTGTATCACCTGCGGTACTACTCCAAGCTATAGTTATTTTATCCGAACCAGGTGTTGCAGTTGACACGGCTACATCGGCCTCTGTTCCGTATAACTCATAATCAGTTTTTATATAATCAGGAGCTTCATTACTTATATCTATAACTTTATATTTTACATCTTCATAAATAGCATCTTGATTACCGGCTTTCTTTTTTAATATTAAAAATGTATCTTCTTGTATTTTATTTCTTTCAGCTGATGGAAATGACAACCAAATATTTCCATCTTCAGCGTCATACCATTTGTCCATACAAACATTGTAATACTCATTTGAAGTTTCTTTAATAAAGTATTTATATGAATGAACCCAGCTAGGCGTTATGTTTTGTAAGTTAGCTACAATAGAATTTTTGTGGTCACTTAATTTTTTAGGAATTGTAAAAGAAGAATTTGTTGAAGTAAAAACAGGTGTTTCTCTACCATACTTATCTCTGTAAACAACCCCTACCTCATAATTTCTTAATGATTTTAAAGATTTTTCGCCAGTAATTCCACTCTTACTTTCAGATTGTGTGTTGGCTACTATTTTTATTTTAGTAGCTAATGATAATACCGGAGATGAAGTTGAAGATGTTGCCATATTATATTAAGTTGTAATTTTGTAAATAATTAGCATAGACAATTCTATTGCCTACAATTTCTTGTGCCTTAGCGTTTCTAGGAACATTATCCCATGGTCTTAGTAATTGATTAGAAGCAACAGCAGCTCTAACCATTTCTGATGTTATTCTTATAGCCCCTTTGGTTCTAGCATATTGATAAGCTCCGGCTGGCAAAGAAGAAACAGTAGAAGGAGATCCGTACGCGTCCCATTCGTCATCAGTTACCTTAATATTTTTAACGGTGTATATATTATTAGAGTTAGATTCCTTATATAATATATCTACTTCTAAAATATTTTTAGGTAAAGAATCTAAATCTTCAATAAAATCCATTATATACAAACTTCTTAATGTGTTTACCATACCTGTATTATAGCCTTCTTTAGGCACATAATTAAAATCACCTGGTAAAAAAGCTGGTTCTGAAAAGGGAGAATAAGCTGAATATTGGTTGTTAACATATTTATATCTATAAGCAAACCTTGGAAATTTAAACTCATACAAAGGTTTTTCTTGTTTTAACATAGAATAAAATAAAACTGGAATTGGATTTCCAGCGCTTGAAAGAACGTTTAAAGCTCCATCACTTGGGTTTTCATTTATCCAGTTTATTTTTACTTTAGCGGCACCAGTGTTGTACTCTATAATTTCTATAATAACCTCATAATTATCAAGATCTCCATCGATAAAATCTTCAAATCTTCTTAATATCACTAAGTCACCAGGTAAATAATCGGGTATTGTACCTGTAAAAGTAATTTCTTTAATAGTTCCAGGTGAAAGAGTTTCATCATTGTGATCAATAAACACTGTTGAAACTTGACTACGTAAAGAAGATAATGTTCCGTCACTTTTTATTCTACCATCTGATGTGTTGCTAAGTATTAATGTCGGTGGGTATAAAGGTGATTTTTTTATTACAGTGATATATTCTTCAGATAAATAAGGTGGTTGAACTCTGAAGTCTATTCTATTAACACCTTGATAAGTTATAACTGTACCGTCTTCTTTTTTAACTGGTATTGTAGAGTGATAAGCACCACCTGGATCTGTTCCTTCTTTTATGTCTTTAATATTTATTCTTTTAGGTTCTTTGTTTCCATCCACATAAAACAAATGATTATCTAGAATATTCAAACCAGTTATTTTTGAAGTAGTAAAATTTAAAGTTCTTTCTGATTTAAATACAACATCTTGACCTACGTTAGTGGAGTAACCACCCGTAAATAAACTGTTTGAAGAAGAATTACTATCCATGTATACCTTCCAAGTATTCGTGTCTTTTTCCATGTACTGAACAAATAATCCATCTGAAAAGCTTATTGGTATATTTGAAAAAACACCTTGTATCTGCATGCCTGGCCTTACGTTTGTAATGTTTGTAGTATCGCCTTCGTCGCTAATAACAAGGTGAGTAGCTGGTTGACCGGCTTGATTACCAACTGTAGACGCTATTGTTTTTCTTACCAGATATTTATCTGCAACTACAACTCTTGCATTTTGTATAGCTAAATCATATTCTAAAATATAATCGGAATAATTGCTAGGGTCGTAAACTAAATAATATATTTTGTTGTTTTTTTCATCAGCTATAGAACCAACTATTTGAGCGTTAACACCAAGTTGATCTGTAAACGTGTTGTTAAAAGTTTTATCTAAGTTACCTTTAATAGTTTGTAACGTCCCAGCAGCTTTATCATCTGTTGTAGAAATTTGAACGTTTAAAGCGTCTCTATATTCTCCATTTGGTATGATTCTTTCGTCTAAATCTTTGTTCATTTTAGAAGAACCAAAACCTTGTTTTAACTCTGGCATATTTTAATGTTTTATAAATTTAGATTTACCCCTCATTATTTGAGTTAATTCTTCTATTTTTAAATTCGACAATCTTAATTTAGCTTTTCTTATTTCTGCTGATTTTTGTCTTTGAAAAACAGGTGCTAAAGCCTGCCCGTTCATTGTTGTTGAAAGTATAGCGTAAGCAATAGACTTATACATAGCTTCTTCAGCAAATTTATGTACAATCATTTCTGAATCTGTTCCTAATCCATCGCTTATATATTTTAATATTACAGTTTTTCCTGATATATTAGATGAAAAATGTATATTTCCTTTTAATTCATCTATATAAAAAGAACCGTTAGCTTGTGCGTGAGAGGGTTCTAAACCGTATCTTTGCCCCATGTTAGGCCAAAAAGTGTCGTCTTCATAATCATCTTTTATTTCCGCTGGTGTGTTAGATTTATATCTTGACCAAGTAGTTGATTGATCGTTTTCTATTAGAGAAGTTGTGTCATCAGTCCCATCATCGTCAGTGTCAAAACTATAACTACCATCAGAAGCTTGTTTTATAGAAAACGGATTTGATGTTTTAGAAGCAGGGTATATCACATGCTCTACACCAGCACCATCCGCCCAAGTTAGCTTAACATAGTTCACGTAATCTTGAGGTAATTGCATCGTTAAAGAAGGTGGTAGTTCTATTTCTTGAGATTTAGTAGATTTAAATGTGTCATAACTTAATTCTTGTATAGCTCTTTGGGCGTGAAAAGAAACATCAACTCTTTTTACTTTAGGTATAATTTTACCTTCTCCGACGTAAGCTATCATAAAGTTATTTATTATATTGCTCAGCGATATAAATTGATAACCACCAAAGTCACTACCAGTATAATAATCTTTTGCTGTTTCGTTTAATAATCCCATTTATTTTTTTTATTTTTGTTGTACTGCGTTTACTAATTCAGGTTTGTTTATAACTATACCTGCTAATTGTAATATTTTTGTAACCAAATTGGTTTCTTCTGAAATATGTAGTTCAAAATTATTTGCTGTAGCTGCATTATAAAAAGCTTGTTCGTTAACAACCACATAACCCCACTCTGCTTTTGAAGGTTTTTTAACATAACTACAAGAGACTCCACTGGTGATACTTGGATTAGATATTATTCTAATATTTTCCGTCCTACGCATATATAACGGTCGAGAATTAGTTGGGGTTGTTAAAGGTGAGTTGTAGTAATCTAATAATTCATTTTCGTTAATTTCTTGAATTTTTACGCCATCTTCTAATACACTAGTATTTGAATACCAAAGTGTTCCTAATTTATACATGTCTGATGGATACAAAAAGAACGAACCTACCTTAGTTAAATTAGACCGTGTTTTAAATAAACTTATTTTTTCGTTTAATGTTTTTATAATATCAGAGTATTCAGTATCGTTACCAACGGCCGCTTGCGCTTGTGCCATTTGTATAAAGTACTCTTCAAATATAGTTAATTGAGCTTGGTTAGCTAGTAAATTATATTCTTGAGGCGTTATATATCCCCTTTGTTCTTTATTGGCTATCGCCAAAACTCTTTGATATACTGTATCTATATTTACCATATTTTTTTATATTTGTAGTTTGCAATCGCCCCGTAGGGCGACTGCTCCTACAGTTAGATTATTTTAATCTTTTTTCAATATTAGAATAAATTTCCATTCCTTCATCAGTTTTAAACCAAGAGGCTAAAGCTGAGTATGGATGTTCATCAAATGGAACTGTCATTAACTTTCTTCCAGTTGATCCCCACATAAATGTTCTTTGGTCTGGAGATAATTTAATTATATCCATTTCAGTTGCTTTTATACCAAAGTTTCTAAGTTGAATGTTTTCATCAGTGACTAATTCTAAGAACAATCTTGGGTTTTTCTTAGCGAATAGTAACAAATCTCTTTTAAGCTCCTTAGAACTCAAGTCTGACACTCTAGAACCTATCTCTGCTCTCATAACAGCTTCCATCATATCTATGTCTAAGTTGCTTGCCGCTTGTAGCGCAGCCACTTCAAACTCTAACCAATCTAATTGATCCTCTGCTTGCTGTACTGGTTTCCACTCTTCGTAAGATTTGTCTCTATGAGGGTGGTATAAAGAAAGTAATTTTTGTAAAACTGTTTTCTCTCTAGGAACACTTAGCGCTCCATTTCTAAAAATTATATGAGATAATCTTTGATCTCCCTTCATTTCATCAACAAAAGCCGTTCTTTGGTTCTCACAGTATTTTAACTCTCTTTCGTAACCTTTTTCTTCGTCAAAATAATAAATATTTGCAGACTTAATCATTTTACTTAAAGGTTTTTTACCTCCTTTTAAATAATACATTCTATCTTTTATTTCCCAAGTATTTTTTTTTGGTGTTGGTAAGGGTTTTTCTTTAACAATCACCTTTGGTTGTTCTACAACCTCTACAACCTCTTCGGTTGTTTCTTTTTTTGTTTCTTTTTTCTTTGCCATAATATAATATATAATAAAATTAATAAAACAAAAGGCCGAGGCCGAAGCCCCGGTCTTTTAATATAATAAATGCTTAGTTCATTAACATGAAGTTATTAGCACCTTGTACAATTAAACATCTTTCAGATAAGTAATGTACCTCCATTGCATCTAAATCAGATGTAGTCGCTCCAACCGAACCAGTAGTCCAAGTTTTCATTTTTCTATCGTCTGATTGAGAAGATCTATATCTAACGTGTAGGAATGGTCTCTTAAGATTTTTTCCTAAGTTTTGATCATAAACAGAAGATACACCCGCTGGGATAATAACCCCTCTAACCGCGTTAACTGTATCCATAGCGTTTATAGAACCTCTAGTTGCAAAGTCATTTAAGTATTTCCAATCAGATTTATAGAAATCATAAGAACCTCTTCTAAATCCAGAGAAACCTAAATTAAGCGCCATGTCTTCTTCGTTGTCGAATACTCCGTAAGAAGTACCTCCAGCTCCGTAAGAATTCATAGAAGCTAACATATCGTCCATAGCTAAAGCAGTTGCTCTATCAACAAACATCATGTTTTCTTCAATAGCACCCTGCTTATCAAACTCAGCTAAGATAGCGTCAAATTCAGCTAAATCAGTAGCAGCGTTAACTCCCGTGATACCTGAAGTCATGTTACCTCTTGTTTCAATAGCAGAGAATAAACCTTCTGTACCGAAAGTATTACCAGCAGCTCCATATAATTCACTATCAAGTAGTGTAGAACCAGGTGTACCAGCAACAGATTCAATCATTGCCATTTCAACGTAATCAGTAAAACGAGCTCTAGTGTCACCTTCGGCTTTTAAGTACCATAAGTAACCATTTTGCCCGTCTTCTCCAGAAACTTCAACCCAACCAATTGCAGATGCATCAGAACCTGATACAGCGTATTTATCTTTTAAGATAATTGGTTTGTTAGAGAAAGAAGTAAATTGAGGTTCGTTTTGCCCTTCTCTACCGTTAGTTCCTTTTGCGTACTCAGAACCAACAACTAATACTCTAAGAGCTGAACCTGTTGTTGCTGTAATACCAGCAGCTGTAGCTGTGTTAGCTCCATAGAAACCAACAGAGATACGACCAGTAGCAGCTGCAACCGCAGTTACAACGCCTCTAGTAGTAGTGTTAGCGTCAGCCATTAAAAGGATGTCATTAACTCTAATACCATGATCGTTATCAGAATAAACATTAGTACTTTGGTTACCATCAATATCAGATACAATAGTAATCGTACCACCGGCAGTAGTATCTACCTTCTGTGAAACGTGAGACATTGTTGCGATATATGATAAATGTAGTCTACCTTGTTCTGACCAAACTACTTGGTCTGAAGTCATAGACTCCTCTGCTCCAACTTGTTCTAAGAATCCTGAAATAGTTCTGTTTCCAAAAACTTCAGCTTCCTTTTCCATTAAGTCAGGCAGATATTGTTGAGCCCAACCTGCCGTAGCAGTGGCTGTAAAATCGATGTAGTTAGAAGTAAGTGCTTGCTGTACTGGTGCCGGCACACTATTCAAACTACCTCCTGCTGTAATTGCCATAATTTTTAATTTTTAAATTTGTTATTTATTTTCGTTTTTTAAATTTAAACGTTGAGTTTGTTCTACTGTCTTCACCTACTACTCTAAACTTTACTCCAGAAGTATTTATAGCTTCTTCGTGAGATTGTCTAGGTTCCATACTTATGTTTTTAGATTTAGCAACGCTATCTTTTAAAGCGTCAGCTTTACCTTGTTCATAAAAATGATTCGCTATAACATCAGCGTTCATAGCGGTAAAAAGACTTTTGTGATAACCAGCAGCATCCTCCATTTGACTTTCTTTGTTCAAAAACTTTTTGACAAAGTTATTAATATCACTTTGAGATTCTTTTGTTTGGTTAGGATCTTTAACATTAAACCTATAGGTTTTTTCTCCGACTTTATATTCAAAACCTTTGAATCCATCATTAAACACCTCGTTAGTTTTGTTTAAAAACCTATCCTTTGCTTGTTCTTGTGTCTTTTCAGTAACTTTAGACTCTTCGTTATATCTATTGAAAAAATCAATCGCCTTCTGTTGTTCACTAGTTAATTTACTTCCAGCTTTAATTTCTTCGTAATATTTGGATTTCATCTCTTCCAATTGAGTTTTAGCGCTGGCAACTTGCTCTTTTAACGCTAGTTTTTTTCTTTTAATATCTTTTTCCTCATCAACCTCTTCATCGAAAGAAAATCTATCTTCCATCATAAACTCAATTTCATCTGGTTGTAAATGAGGTTTTGTGTTTTTATAATATTCTTTTAGTAAAGTTAAGTTATCCATTTCACTGTAATCAGTGTTTAACTTTACGTAATCATTTATATCTCCACCCGTGTCGTTCATGAAGTTTAAAAGCTTGTTAATTCCCTCTGGGTATTTTGGAGCAGTATCAACTTCTTGTTTAGCTGGTGTAGGTTTTTCTACTTTAGTTTGTTCTGTTACTTCTTCTAAAACGGGTGTATCTTGGTTTTCAACCTCTTTTGTTTTAACTTCCTTTTGCTCCTCTTGTGGTTCTTCAGGAACTTTAATTTCTTCAACTGTTTTAGTTGTATCAACCTTAACAATATCTTCTGCTTTTTTAGCAAGTTCTTTAAGGTCTACCTTCGTGACACCATCAGAAGGTTTTTCAAACTTTTTCATTTTAGGTTTTTTAACCTTTAACTTTTCGACTTTTTCGTCTACTTTTGGTTTTTCAGGGGCTGGTGTAGCCACCGTTTCTTTTGTTTTTTTTGCCATAATAAAATAATATTAAATAATTAGTTGTTTTTACTTAGGTTCAAAAGCGCCTAACCTCATGCCTCCACCAATAACGTCGTTACCAGAAGATTCAAAACCTTTTTTAGCTATTTGTTTAGTTAAGTCACTTTCTAACTTTTGATCTTCCATTTGAGACTTATGTTGCATCTGTCCAGCTTCTCTCATGTCTTTACGATCTTCTTTTTGATTTTCTCTTTGTTGTATCATTTGTAGTTCCATTTCCTTCATTTTCATATTTAACATGAATTCATGGTCCATTAAAGCTTTTTTAACTTCTGCTTCTGTATGAAGTTTACCTTTTGCTATTTCTCCTTTTTGCATCTCTAATTGAATTTCGTTTTGTAGAGCTGCTTGATTTTTCTGCATCTCAGCTTGAGCTGCTGCTTGAGATTGTTGAGCGTTAGCCTCTGCTTGCGCTTTCATATTCTCTTGCTGCATCTTCTGGTCTTTCTCCATTTTCTTCTTTCTTCTAATCTTTAAAAGTTGATTTGCAAGTTTTATATTTTTTATTTCTCTTAAATCAATTACATCTTCTAAATCTATAGTTTGTTGAGAAAGCGCTGTTTGTATATTGTTTTCTAATAATTGCTTTTCTTCTTCGTCTGGTGCTAATTCTAAAAATATACCAAAATCATACAAATGTAAATCGGACATCTCTTCTAGTGTAGCCACATTATGAGCGCCTATAGCTTGTATAAAAGCGCTTTTAGTAGGTGAATATTCTACAATATCTGATATTCTTAAAGATAACTGCTCGGCTATACTTTGTGTTATAAACGCCCCACCTTGTAATATGTGTCTTGTAGCGGTGTTACTATTAGCTGCTGCTAGCTTTTGAATACCAACTAAAGATTTAGGATCTGGAGTACTAGCGTCTGTAGCTTCGTTTAATCCGGTTGTATCTCTAATCATCTGTAAGTAATAATTATAAGTTTGAATTAAACTTTGCATTTTAGCTCCACCTCCTGATTGTATTTCTTGAATAGGTATTTTACCGGCATTCTGATCCCCATCAGCCGTGTAAGATCTACCAATAATACTACCAGTTTGGAAGAACATATTTAAGGCCTCTTGTGGGTTGTAATTAGTTCCATTACCTAAATCTATCTCTGCTAAACCATCAGCATCTAAATAAATACCATCAGGTATCATACGTGACATAACTTGTTGTAACTTTAAATGTGTTAACTGTATCATATCAGCAAAGCCAGTTATTCTACTTACTAAACTCTCTATTCGACCGTCATACATTCTAGGTGCAACTATAGAATAATTCATTTTAACTTTAGTAAAATCACTTTTAGGACGCATCATATTTTTTGACATGTTCCACTTAAGTAGCTTGTTAGTTCCCAATATTAAAGCACCTTCATATAAACACTCTATCTTTCTACTTAGTCTACTAAACCTTTCTTCGTTTTCTGGTGGATTAAAATTATCATCTTTTTCAATAATTTTCTCACCACCGCTCCCAACTTGTTTTACCTTATAAACCTCATTTTTAAATGTTTTGTAGTTGAAGTATAATATGTCTACTTTGTTTTTATCTTCATCTACATTCGTTTTACGGTTACCGTACCTATAATTATACTTATAATTACTTTGAGATATTTCTTCTATCTCATCGTTTGTTATATCTGGAAACTGTTTTATTAATTCGTTTATAGGTATTGATTTTACTTCTCCAACGTAATATATATCTTCAAAATAAGGGGAATCTGTGTAAGAATAAACTAAATTAGCCGGATCAACATAGTCTACAGTTACGCCTTCTGCAGTATTAAAAGATGTTTTAGCCGCGCCAATACCACAAACCGCCAAATCGTATATTATTCTTCTTCTATTTAAATCATACTTATTTCCGTCTAATAAAACTTCTAAAGCTTGCTCTTGAGCTATTTCAACAGCTTGCTTGTAACTTATACTCATATGAAGATCTAACTCTTCCTGCGTGTCTGGAATTTCAGCTTCTTCGTTTTGAGTAAAATCCATGTTTAATAGATTTTTAGCCATTTGATCAAATTCTTTAGCAGCCATATCATTTAATATAGACTCCATGTATTTAGTTCTTTTTTCAACACCAAAAGGATCTTGTGAGTAAGCTTTTAAAGAATATTGTCTTTCTGATATTCCATTAACAACTATATCTACAAACTTAGGTATAATTGGAACAGGTTTCCAATCTAAATTTAAATAACTTAAATCTCCATTTATAGATAATTCATCTTTATATTTCTGTATTGACTGTTCACCTCTAGCGTATAATCTTAGTCTGTGAAAATTATTAGAATGATTAGAATATCTATTATTTCCATTTCTCTCTAAGTCAAACCATTCTGCCTGTATAGCCTTAGCAACATCTAAACCATATTCGTAAGATGCTTTTTCTTTATCGCTAACTATTTGACTTGGAAAATTATGATTACCTCTCATATTATTTTTTAATTAATTTAGACATACCACCTTTATTTGAATATTTAGCGATATTTATATTTAGTTTTGGTTTCTCTACTTTTGCGTTAGGCACGTATAAATGTCTATTACACGCCATTATAGCAAGACCAGAGCTTATTGTTGCGTCAAACTTAGTTCTTTTCGTTATATCAAATCTACCCCAATCGTTTAACGTTCTGTTAAAATATATATTACCATAGTTACCATCACCCATATTTCCTACGTGTTGCTGTATATACATTTCTATTGCCGCGGCATGAGCCTGTTTTATATCTTCACTTGAGTTTGGTATGCCACCTATTTCTTTTTCTGTTACTGATAGTTTGTTCCACACTTTATCAGGTCTATTCATAGAATAACCTCTATAGCCTCTTCTTCTTAAGTAATATAACAATCTAGGTTTGTTATTCTCCGCTAATATTGGCATTCCGTAAAATACTAAAGACATTAGCACGTCTTCAAAAAATATCTCAGCGGTTTGTGGTCTAGCTATATATTCTAAAAAGAAGTGATTAGGTGGAGCATCTTCCATACTAAATTTAGTTAAACCGTGTAAAGCTCCATTGGATCCTCTTCCATCTACCGTTCCTGATATATCATAACTATCACAACCAAAAGCGCCCATGTGCTCATTAGCCGGATATTTTATTCCGTTTTTAACAAATATTCTATTCTGCATGTTACTTTGTGGAACCCAACTTATTTTAAATCTACCTTTTGGGTCTGGATAAAACATAACTTGTGTATCTTTTATACCGTTAACCCATTGAAAATTACCAGTACTTATATTACCTTGAGCCCCTACACCTTCGTTGTAATCTATTTGTTCGTATATTTTAACTAAGTTAAATATACTATTTTTAGCCTCATCTCTAAACGCGTGTTCTGTAGTTCTTGGAAATTGTCTATAAAACTCATTTAACGCATCGTGATCTTGCTTTAAACCCTCTACTTCGTTCTCCCAATGCTCTATAATTCCTATATCTATTAATTCTCCATCTGGGTCGAGCACATCATCACTTGGATTATCAAAAACTGGATGTCCGTATTCATCAATAAATCCCTCGTAGTTCCACTCCATTGGGATAAAGAGAGAATATAAACCAGACTTTGTCTGTCCATTTCTATTTCTTTTAGTGACATCTGAATCATTATAAAGCTTTTTAAAGTTATCCCCTCCTTTATCTAAAGCATTAGATGTTGATCCCATCATGCATTTACCAACTATTCTACTACCTAGTCTTAAACAGGTTTTTGTAACTCTCCAGTTGTTTAATATATTATCTGGTCTTTCCCACTTGCCGCTTTCATCGTGAACTAATAAATTAAGTTTTTCACCGTCATAGCTATTGTCTCCTGTATTTTTCCAATCAATAGTTGTGTCTAATCCTTTAATATCTTCGAGTCGCTCATTCGCCGTAATTTTCTTTCTCGTAAACTTACTAGCGGGAACACGATAAGCCAACTCGGATTTTGGACGATCCATTCCATCTTGTATAGGTTTAAAAAAGAACGGATAATTAATTGATATAGGAACAACTTTATCTGTAAACATTTTTTTAGCATCAGCACCTGTTTTTGATAATATACCATATCTACTATCACTTGATATTGTGGCTAAATTAACTGTTTCTGCACTTGACATAAAAGAAAATCCAGAACGTCTATTTTTAAGATAACACATTCCATAACATCTTTTATCTGCCTTACAAGCCTCCCAAAATATAAAAAACAATCTATTTGCTTCTCTAAAATCAGGGGCACCAACGTCAATTTTACTCCACTGTAGATACATGTAGTGTGTACCTGTTATCCAAGTTGGTTTGTTTTTATTTACAAACCAAAAACCTTCTTCTCTATATTTAAACTCACTATCAATATAGTCGTACCACTGTTCTTTTTGTTCATCTGGATAACCCCTCCAATCAAAGATATTTTTAATCCTTTCAAGCTCTTTAGGATACTCTTGCTTTACCCATTTATTTTTAGGGTGCTTATATATTTCTTTAGGCGCTTTAGGTAAAGCTATGACTAAATTTTGTATTTCTATAATCTCACCTATCACACCATTACGAGATAGTACGATTAAATCATGTTCCTTATTATACCCATACTTCCATTTTTTACCTCGATTCATTCTAGTAATCGTGGTTCTTTTAATGGGCTCTATAGTTTTAACTAACTTTTGCTCGTGCATTATTTCGATCTACCTTCTGCGAATCCTTTAAAAGTAGTTTGTTTTTTCTCTTCAGGCGCCTTGCCTTCAAGTAAGTTTTCTTCTTCTTGGATTCTATTGAGTATTTCAAACGCATCGAATATTGCTAGTTTTTTTGTAGCCGCAGCGTTTTTTAACCTGTCAGCACTAACATCATCTTCTGTATTTGTAATTATTTTTTCTTTAGCAACATTAATCAATTCTTCAACTGCTTTATGCCCAGCTTGGATTATAAGTTTCTTCGTTTCCTTCGTATTCATATTTAATTGTAATAAATTTTGTCATAACTCTATATAGTCTTTGCCCATCAATCACAAACTCATATTCAGAGTTTGGTGTAAAACCTATTAGTTCTTCCTTTTCGTAAGAACCATCTGTGTATTTAATAATACCTACTAAAGGTCTTTCTTGCTCTACGTTAAATTTGTCTTTAGATTTTAACGGTTGTACAAAACAATAACCTTTTAACGCTTGCCAATCCTTGTTTCTTTTGTATAAAAATATTTGATCTTCTTTTACAAGATAAGTATTCTCGTTAAAAAAACTTCTACTATTCTTTTCTTTACCTTTTATATCGTGCCAACGTCTAAATACGTTGTGATGCGTTACAATAGTGTCTCCAGGTTTTATATCTGTTTTAAAAGCTGTAGGAATAGATTTAACAATAGCTTCTCTATTTACAAACTGATGGTTATATATCTCCGTGTTAAGTATAAGATTTTTTTCACCAACTTTTTTAGCGTTATTGTATCTATTACCTTTTGGCTCTATAACAAAGTCAAAAGGCGCTCTCATTAGTATTCTAAATTATACTCTATAGATATTGCCATGTTCTTATTAAAATCTTTCCATGGTAATACATCATTGTTTTTTCTAATATATATAGAGTATTTATCGTCTTCCTCTATAATGTCTGATATAGTATGACCACCGTAAACCTCTTGACCTACAGAATAATGCATAGCATCATTTTTATAATCTTTACCTACAGTAATTTTTCTAATTAACTTACTCATTTCTATTGTAATTTATAGTACCATCTTTAATATTAACATCACTCGTTCCGTAAGTTTTTTCTATATCATCTCTTAACAAAGCCATTTGATTATGAAAATTATCAACGTAACGTATTAATTGATTTTTTTTAACCTCTAAAGAACCTATTTCTAATTGAGCTTGGTTAATATCTTTAATGATACTTTGTATTTTATTTAATTCTTCGTTTGTAACTTTTGAAGGTTTTTCACCTCTTAATTCTTTAATTTTTTTACTTGTGTTTTTTGCCATTTTATTTAATTTTAATTAATTATTTATAACCCGTGTTCACTTATTAAGTGGTTTTCTATATTAGTGAGTTCAGTTGAGCTACATAGTTTTTCATACAATAAAAACTCATATATTGTCCCATCAAAATCTCTATCAGGACCACTAGATCTTCCACCAAACTGATTTGCTACAAAAACTCCACTAGCAACAGGGTTTCCAGAAGAACTAGCCTGAGTTAATACACTTCCGTTTTTTCTTACTACTAGGTTTCTACTACTATCTTTTGTTATAGTAATTAGGTACTTTGTACTTAAAGGAAAGTTACCGCTACTTGCAAATTTTAACACAGCCGTTGTACCTGTTTGTCTATATCTAATTTGATCAGCGCTTTGCATTTCTAAAAATCTATCATTAGAAGATGAAGAAAAACCTAATATACAGTTTTGCGTATCATAACTCTGCATATTTAACACTATAAATACTGTCCATGGGTTACTACCACCTATATCTATACCTGTGGTTATATCGTAATGATCATTGTTATCTCCCTCAAATTGCAACCCACCATCTGCTACAGTTGCTTGATCTCCACCTGTGCTCTGCGTGATGTGATTGTCGTTGCCAGAAGAATCGTCCCATTGAGCGCTCGTGACTCCCACTCCATTATCAAGCCAAAGACTTAGATCGCTAACTTGAGATGGTGAAAACGTATCTTCTAATGCTGCTCCTCCTGTAATTGTATTTCCTAATCCTAACATATTAAGGTTGTGTTGTGTTAAATCCTGCTGTTCCTTGTAAGGTTGCATGGTATCCATTACCACTGCTATCTAAAGCATTACCTTCAAACTGATAGTAACCTATTAACCCGGCTGGAGTATAAACATGCTCGTTATTATATAAATATGTAGTTGTTAAATCTGGTATTACACCTCTATTGTACATCGCTCCTATATCATTATCGGTTTTAACTGTATTGTAAATAGCTACTTGATCTAAAAAACCATCAACAAAACCACCACTAGCATCATCATTAGATCCTATTCTAGCTACGTCCACAACATCGCTTCCCCAATTACTTGTCTGCGCAACTGTTTCCTTAAGTGTTCCATTATAATATATTTTCACCTCTCCATCTCCCTCTCCACTGCTTGTCCACGTCATAGCTAAATGAATCCATCCCTGGTTTATATAATCACTATGACTAAAACTAGCCTCGTTGTAAGTAGCTTCCTTATAAGTA
>Ga0098038_1000085_pt1 | contig 36993 bp, 19 predicted proteins | sample 5B_taG_FD_75051 | JGI IMG/M metagenome (GOLD analysis project Ga0098038, IMG submission 75051) | Marine viral communities from the Subarctic Pacific Ocean - 5B_ETSP_OMZ_AT15132_CsCl metaG | ecosystem: Environmental > Aquatic > Marine > Oceanic | place: Pacific Ocean | collected 2015-01-08 | reverse complement strand
CAAGTGATGGAGGACAGTCACAGAACTGCGATATTCATATTGACAGCGAATGACATCTCTCCGATACACAAAGCAATCAGAGACAGATGCCTCACATTTAGATTCAAGCCTCTCACAGACGAGGAGGCGAGAGACAAATTAACTCAGATACATTCGGCAGAAAACCTGCCGGAACCATGGTTAGAACAGTATACTATGTTGAACCGTTTGACCAACGGAAGTTTGAGACAAAGTATCGACATTTTAGAGGGTACACCCAAGACAGATGGTGGCCTTTTACAGAAACTAAAAAGCAACACTGAGAGCCTAAACAAGGCAGCACTCAGTTACATCGGTGAGAACTATCAACGATTAGCATTACACTTGAAAACCAACCTCAGAGAGGGGAATAGTCGTGTCGCAACCCTAATAGGGCTGAGGCACCGAGGGCGAACTCTACTGGAGGAAAGTCAAGAAGATTGGTATGCATTTATGCTGACTTATGGAGAGTTCATTTTGTTAGCAAATATGTGGCCGGACGATGATGATTCCTTTGTAGACTACTTTGTAGCAAAATTGAGGAAAAACAAGGAGGAAAAAATATGAATGAAGAACGAAAATTACCGGAAGGCGCACTAGAGCGCTTGCAAGGTTATGCAGAGAGAACAGAGAAAAGAATAGGAGAGGCAGTAAACGAATACGTTGCTTGGATAGGCAAGGAATTTGCTGTAGATAATTGGCAAGACGAAGACGATGATTTGCTAGTCGAGTGGGCAGAGATGTTTACACTTGAAACACGCAATCTAGGTAGCAGTGGTAGCAGTCGTGAAACTGTCACATTCGTAGGACAGTTTGTAGGAATAGATGACAAAATCAATGATTACAGAGAGAACCTTAGAAACACAGCAATTTCGGCTTACAGAAACAACTCTAGCCAAGCCATAGATAAGGGCTTGATTGGTATTGTAAAGGCAAAGGATGGAGTATGGCATGTCAACGGTGAACCAACTAAGGAACGTATTGACGGCGATAAATTACCTTGGTTTGGACTACAAGTCGATGGTGATCTTATCTGTCTAATGAATGAGAAGGGTACACCTATTGCACCTGAAAGCAAAGTGCGCAACTTGTATCTTCTTGGCAATGCCAAAGAGGATTTCAACAAAGATATCAGTGTTTGGCGTGTATCATTAACTGGTAACAACATGACTGAAGAATACGAATTCGGCAGACCAGTTACATGTCAAGTAATCAGGGCTAAGAAAGAAGGCTCGGACACGGTTTATACTAACAGAGACTTCGGTAAGACTATGGTTTACACCGATTCCTTCGTAGACGAAGAAGACAGGATATTACTACGACCTGAAAAATTCTTGGTCAACACTGGTATGCACAATTCGTTCGTGGAATTAGATGAGTTAAGCGAAGCATATGATGAGCGCAAGATACAGGGTAACAACGGTAACTATTACGGCCCGACTATCATTACTAAGGGATATGTCAGCAGGCTGAACAAGGAACCATCTGACAACGAGTATGACCAAACAGGTCGTGCATTCAGACTCAGCGTCACCAGCCCTAGTGTGCAGCGTAAGTATGGTAGGGACTCTTCTATGTCTGAAGTAACAGTATGGGTACCGGGTCGTGTTTACGACGACAGTCACCCATTCGAGTTCAAAGACAACTACGGAGATTGGCAACCATATGCAGAGAAGACACCTGTAATTATCTTTGGTAGAGTACGCCTAAGTATGTACAATGACCAAACCACACCAAGCCTGACGGCATTCGGCATCTATGTACCATCTCGTACAGCGAGGCCGGGTGCCAAGGGCGGTGACACTAGCATAGACCAATTTAGAAACAGCGGAGATGAATATTGATGGCAGGATTTGGAGCAATGAAGAAGAAAGATGAAGAGAGAGCAGAAGCGATCTTCCAAGCGGAAGCAGCAGAAGTAGACAAGCAGGTTGTAGAGGCGAAAGCCTCTGCACCTGCTCCTGTTTCTAAAAGCAACTTCCCTGACTTGGAGGCAGAGTTTGTACAACAAGCCAACCCTAACAGGATGAGGCCTAGTAAGGTAATGTGTGGTGTAGTTGGACATGAAGGTACTGGTAAGTCCGGTATAGTGATTGACGGCCACATGCATAAATATCCTGAAGGTATGCTTTGGGCCTACGACTTTGATAACGGGGCTATGGCTTGTAAGGAAGCACACTACCCCGGTGAAGATGAACGCATTAGAGTATGGTCGCCTTGGGTGTTTCAAACGGGCGACAGCACTGCTTACGACTATCCGGCGACACACAGTCGTATGATGGATTTGCTGCGATTCGCTGTAGAATATGCAGAGAAGCAGACTAAGCCTGATTTTGAGGATAGAAAACTTAACACTGTTTTGATTACATCTGTGGACCAATGGGACTCAGTATGTATGAACAACATGAAGATATACGATCTAGAGGATAATAATGTAAAGGACGCAATTGGTGCTGCTAAGGTTGAAGTCAACCAAGGTATCGGCTGGAACTGGAGTATCAGGTCCACTAGGTTCAAACAAATGACAGCACTCTGTCAGAAACTAAACGCTCTCGGTGTAGACATATACTGGGAAACCCACCTCAAAGAGGACAAGGATGGCAAGGTCGGATTCGATGGCTGGAAGTTCGCATGGGAAAAGAGCGCAAACAATGACCTGTTCCAAATCATTTGGTGCCACGCTAACAAAGTGCGTGGTGACGATGGTAAGGAAACAGGCGAAATCAGACACACAGCAGAGTTCTTCAAAGAAAAGACCAACTCTGACCTAAAGGGTCAGGAGAGGCTATACTTCGTCACTAAGAAAGGTGAGCCTGCGCAATGGCATGGGCTTGCTGAACTGCGTGAAGGGGTCCTTTGATACAACACACTTGGGGTCCTTGGTAAGGTAATTGGGTACTGACCTCCTCTTAGAGGCTGAGGCACACTGGCTCACCACGAGATGAGCCGTACCCTCCCCCACCTGTGTAGGTGATAATATGGTAAGTTTCAAAGTAAACAACAAAGATCTAAGTCAGTTCATAACTGGTTTTGGAAAGGATTTACCGGATATAGTGTTCAGAGTAAAGGATGATTATGTCGAGTCAGCAGTGGGTAAAGATACCCACTATATCAGGCGTAGAATAAACGTCAGAGAAGCAGAAGCAGGAGATATAGCAGTTAGTGATGTTTCTAGGCTACTTGCGTTTCTGAAGGCTACCAAGACTGGTGAAGTATCTATCAATCAGATGGGTAAAACATCGGTGTTACACGTAGCCTGTGGTAAGTCTACGCTACAGTTGCCGACATCATCATACCTGACTACTCAGAAGCAACTGCCTCTAATCGAGAGATTGGTGAATGAAGGTGAAAAGAACATGTGGCAGAAATGGGCATCGTTTAGTTTAGATTGTCATGGTATAGTCAACGGTGAGGACTTTGCACCAGCAGCGCAGTTCGACAAGGTAATCGGGGGGAAATTCTCTTGCAAGACAGCATTCGATCCGTCGGGAGAGTTCGTCGTTAGTGCAGGGTCTAAGCCCAAAGGCAAGATGTTTGTGCGTGTACCTGTAACTAACTGTGAATCCAACAACGATACAGTCAACTCAGCATTTGCCTACTGGTTACCGGCACTTCTGTCTAATCTACCACCGGGCCCACTCAATCTCCACACTGGAGATGAAACGGTGCTTGTGATAGAGCAAGGTGACACTGGTTTCCTGTTAGTTGTGATGGACCAAGAATATGAGGAGGACTGATGATGTCTCATTACATCAAAGATTCTTTAGGTAATGTGTGGCCTGCAGAACAAAACTTATTGATAAATCTAAACCAATGTAACTGTGGAAAAGACATACCTTATCACAAGGGTAAGCCACTTTGTCCACATTGCAAGAGTTATCAAGGTGAGAATGGCTGTAATGATTGCGAATGCTTGGAGGAGGGAAAGTGATTATCAATTCATACCACCCTGACCCTGAAGGCCATGCCCACATATACAAACGATGGCGTGACTCTGAAGGTAACCTCATAGAGGAACACATTGGTAACTTCAGACCCTACTTTTGGATTAGGGCAGAAACTAGTGATAGTGTAGTCAATAATGTGCTGAATAGATATCCGGGCAGTAGTATAGATAGAAATGATACTGCTGTCGCATTGAAAACGGAAGAAGACTTGGTGAAAGTATACGCTTACAGGCAGTCTGATTTAAGGAACATGCAGAAGGAGTTTGGTAAAACATGGGAGGCCGATTTGAGCCTAACAGACCGGTATCTCATAGATGAAATCAAAGAGATGCCTGAATGGAAACCCCGTGTGTGGCACTTCGACTTGGAATGGGATCCCGATGAAGACTTCACAACTGTGATGTCCGTCGTAGACAATTACAACAACAGAAATGTCACATTCTGTTGGAGTGAAGAAACGGCCAAAATAGAAGACAAAGGTTTTGTTAGAAAAGAAGTACGCCATGTAAAGTACGAAGATACTGAGTTCAGTTACGAGCGTTTATTCTACACTGATGAGAAATCCATGCACAGTGCCTTTTTAGATTACTTAGAAGAATGCAACCCTGACATACTCGTAGCCCACGCAATCATGTGGGCAGATTTACCACACCTAGTCCGCAGACTAGATGAGTTTAGACGACTTAGCCCTCTTGGTCGTGTATTACGCCCGCCTAAGAATGAGCGTGGTTACAGGTACACAGACCAGCCGATCATAGGTAGATTGTGCTTTGATACAGCGGCACCCTATGACAGCGGTACAGGCTTTGAGCGTGTATGGAAAGATAGTGGTAAGCCACAGTTAGCCAGCCGAAAGTTGGACCACATCACGGGAGAAGATGTGCTAAATTACGGAGGTAAATTCGACATGGATGTGTTCACTGGTTGGACAGAGAGATTCGATGATTACTGCGACTATTGTATGCAAGATACCTTGTTACTCAAAAGAATGGATGAAGAGAACCACGTTTTGAGTTTCTTCATGTCACTACAGCGTATCTGTGGTGTAACATTCACTTCATGTCACAACGTCACTAGGTTCGCCCGTGGCTTACTTAGTAGGCGCACACACTGGAAAGCACCTACTAACGCTGATGTTGAGAAACAGGACTACGAAGGGGCTTACATCCCTCCGCCCAAACCGGGCAGATACGAAGGTGTAGCCTGTGTAGACTACAAGGGCCTATACCCTTCCATCATTCTAAGTCACAACTTATCTTGGGAAACCCAAGTAGAAAGAAACAGGGCTGGAGAAGAAGGCATTCACAAATTACCCGATGGCACTACTTGGAGTCAATCTAAGAAGGGGCTTTTGCCTCAGATTGTAGAAGAAATGTTTGAACTGCGTGATGAATATAAGCGCAGAATGAGAGAGGCAGAAACTCCGATAGAAAGAGCAGGTTGGAATACAATGCAACTTGCGACGAAGCGCGTAATGGCTTCTCTGTATGGTATGGTCGCCAGTTCTTATTGGGGCTGGTGTGACTTCGATATAGCCAACGCCATCACAGCCTGTGGTAGAGAGGCAATTAAGTTCCTAATGGAGGAATCAGAGGCTCAGGGCTACGAGGCCCTGTACGGTCACACTGATTCAGCATTCGTAAAGGTGCCATTTGATGAGGCCACAGCATTAGCCAAGCATCTGACAGAAAGAGTACAAATCGATCTTAACGCTAGTCATCTAATTGTAGAATTCGAGGCATACATGCCTTACTGGCTAGTGGCGGGCAAAAACCTCTACTATGGTATTTGTTCTTGGCCTCCTGAAGATGAAGGTAAGCCAAAGTCAGCCCGATTCGGCAAGATATCTACACTTGCCCCTATCTCTCGAAACTTAGAGCGAGATGCCTTAACCTTGATTTGTCAAGGTGCTTCAGAATCAGAGGTAATAGACTTCATAAGACCTATTTCTTTGAAAATCAAGAAAGGCAATGCGGAACTCAAAGATGTGACTGGTGTCACTAGGATTTCTAAGAAATTAGAAAAATACGAACAACCAACACTAGGGGCAAAGGCGGCAGTTTACTACAATAAGCACATGGCAGAAAGATTCAACCAACCCAACTTTGATGAAGGTGACAGTGTTCCTTGGGTGTATGTTGTGTCGTCACCTGATTGGGCACCGCCCACAAAAATTGTTTCTTACAAAGACATATCTGAGTTGGAAGGCTTTGAACCTGATTGGGAGACAATGGTTGACAAATTAGTGAAAGCCAAAGTAAAGCCTATCTTCAAAGCCCTCGATTGGGACTTGGAAATGGCTTCGGGTGCAGCACGACCAAAGAGGTATTGGTGATAATATGGCGAGGGATTTTGAAGCATACAAGAAGTCCACATACAAGTGGGAACCCGGACATGAAAAGCACCTTCGCATCACTAAGTCTAGTTTGACAAGCGATTTTGATTTCTGTCCACAGCAATATCATTTCAAGCGTAGGGAGGACAGAAAGACACCCGAAACTGACGCAATGCGTAAGGGTACAAATGTGCACAATGCGATGGAGGAGTTCTATGTCTATGTAAGACCTAACTTGGGTAAGGTTCTCAAACTACTCAACGATAAGAATAGAGAAGAAGCATTCTCCCTGTTTGTCAAAAGTCTACCTAAGCCCGAAGAACCTTATCTTTTAGGAGAAGAAGAAATACTACTCAAAAGACTAGAGTGGGAGTTAGATCGGCTAGAAGCCACGCAGGGTCAGCATTTCTTACCAGTCATCAACGAAGACGAAATACATGTATTCACAGAGCGTGAGTTTGTACACAATGGTAAAACACACACTGTCCCTATACACTTTGCAGGTATGATTGACCGAGGATTTGAGAATGAAGATGGCTCAATTAGCCTTATGGAATTGAAGACGGGTAAATGGAAACAGAGATGGGATTGGAGAAAAAAAGAGTGGAAAGATGATGTTTTCAAAGTCCGTGGAATGCGTAAAGAAATGGCATTCTATGTTGATTTACTCAAAATGGCAGACCACCCGTTGCAGAATGTAACTCACTGGGGCTGGTTTTATCCTGATGGGTCGTGCGGTGAGGACATGGAAGGTATCAGATTCATAGACAGTTGGAAGCATGAGAAGGTAGCAGAATCATATTCAAATAAACTGAAGAAAGACGTAGATGCATTATTAGAGGCTTACTTTACAGACAACTTTCCGCCAAAGCCGCACCAAAAGAAATGCGCTTGGTGTAGTTTTACTGAAGACTGCCCTGCTTGGTTACCGGGCGGCGAGCACTATTGGTCGAGGTGGTGAAATGTATGTACAGTTTGATTTCCCAAGAGAGGTTTTGGAATTAAGTACAGAAAAAGGCAAAGGCTTCAGAAAATTAGTGCGAAATAGTTCTGAATTTGAGCGATATTGGGCGGGCAAAAATGGTGTATCTAATGCATACACTACTGTTTATGGATATCGTGCTACAGAGGCCCCTAACCATAAGAGAGTAAACTTACAGACTCCGATAATCAGACACTTTGTTTTAGATTTCGATCCTAAAGACTTCACTAATCCTAAACGCCCCGATGTAGCACTAGACGTGCCATTATCACAGGCTCTCAGGTTACACAGAGAACTCCTAGAAAAGGACATAGAGCACGGTGTTTGGTTCAGTGGCGGTGGCTTCCATATATGGGTGGCACTGTCTAAAACATACACCCCTGCCAGCGGCTCCCATCTATCTGCTATTAGAGAGGCCGGTATGAGAAGAGTAAATGACTGGATTAAAGATTTAAATCTGTACTGTTCTGACCCTGCAGTACCATTCGATACAAGTGGGTTAATTCGTATTCCTAACTCCTATAACGCCAAGCGTGGTTACTGGAGTGTCCCTCTGAATACAGAGGATTTAGAAAATGGCATGGGTCACATTCTTGAGAAAGCCCTAGAGCCTACAAGCGGTGTCATATCTTACGGGAAAAATGGCATCAAACTGGATGTAAAGAAGCCCGGTGAAAAGAAGGGTGTATTTCAAAAGAATACTGCACCACTAGACCTACCTACATTGAAAATGGACGGCGTAATCATACTACCCTGCCTCAATCAGGCAGCATGCCACGTAGGAGGCAACCCTAGTCATGATGCAAGGGTACAACTGGTGAAATATCTAGCAAAACGCCTTAGACATTTTTTACCTTTAGAGAGATTCAATTCAGACATACTCACTACCCATACAGAGAAGATTGTTTCTTTCATAAAGAGTCTGCAATGGGCTGACTTTGATGAAGGAATAACACGTTACCAAGTAAGTACTGTTGTAGGTAAAGATTACCCTCAAACTTGTAGTATGTTGTGGTCTAAAGGGCTGTGTATGGGTAAGTGTAGATATTGGGACAAAACGGGGGCTATAGAATGAAAGAAAACAGAAACTACTATCCAATAACCAACACAGTCAAGCGTATATTTAGAGCATTTGACGAGCATGGTGAAACATTATCAACAAACGAAATATATGTAATTATGATGAATCAGATTCAGTTAAGGGGCGGGCGACCCTATTCAAAAAACCCATCAAAGGGCACACTTGCTCAAATATTGAACAAATATCCTTATTTTAAAAAGGTAGGGTGCGTTGATGAAAGAACCGTGAAGGGTTCAAGGATGAGGGTTAGTGCATGGCAGATAAATGTGGAGGGATTTAGAGATGAAAGTACCATTGATAATTGATTCTAATGAGAGAGGTCCTTTGAAAGATGCTGTTGTAAGAGCAGCGGAAAGGCAGGGTATACCCGTAAAGCAAGAGTTTCTACAAGGTATAGGTGATTACAAGGCAGGCGATGGGCATATTGAGTGCAAAAGTATCTCTGACTTGTTTCAATCGACATATTCAGGACACTTAATGCGTCAGATGGAAAACTTAGATGCTAACTGCCAAAGGGTATTCCTAGTAATTCACGGCGATCTTGCTAAGTATGTCAAAATTGCAAATAATCAAGGTAGAAAGACTACTTATTCCAAATCACTCAACACGCTGACGGGTATCATAGCCCGTATAATGGCTGACTTCGATTGCCACGTATGGAGGGCTAACAACTACAGCGAAGCGGCCATGTTTATTACAAAATTACATTCCAAATTACACACATCCGCATCTAGTCATGGTGCAAAGGCGATTACTAGAGTCAGCACTAACGATATTAGGGCAGATATGTTGCTTGCAGTGCCCGGCTTTGGGCAGGATTTGGTAGAAAAACTACTAGAGCGATGTGGTAGCATAGAGGAGATGTTACATGTCGAATCTGTTAAACAGGTGAAGGGGATGGGTTCTGTTCTGCGACAGCGACTAATTGAGGTTCTCACGAGCGAAGAACCAGTGAAAGTAGAGCGGAAGTATAACAAACGGAGAGAGAAAATATGATTGAACACAGCGTAGAACATTATGAATGCATGCAAGAATATCCAATTCTAAGAGGATATTTAGAACACTTTAGAGAGGTATCGAAGGACAATGAGATACCGGGTTTACTATCCTTTTTCTTTATTTTAGGGCAGGTGGCGTTACCATTTGTCAGGATGCCTATTGGGGCATCTAATATCGATCCAAGGGTGAGTATGTTTTGGATTCAAGATACTAGAACTGGTAAATCTGTCGCCTTTGAAATTATTCAGAAGGTTATGAAAGATGTAGGTATAGAGTGCGTAGATTATACAACTGGTACGGATGCTGCAATGGTAGGTTCTTGGAGTAGAGATGGAGATGACAACTTAGTACAGACTCCCGGTGTACTAGCCGGCCCTAAAGGTATGAATTTTGACGAGGGTTCGATTATACTCAAACCTACACAGCATTCAGAACAAACTGTTCTATTCCTGCAGTCGGCTTTGAACTCTGCAGGTACCGGTAGGAATTTCTTAACTAAACACTTGAAAGACGGTACGATAACCATTGAATCATTAGTGTCTTTATGGATTACTACTTTCCCTCCGCAGGGAATAAAAGAGCACGTACTTGACAAGGGTATCTTCCAAAGAGTATTGGTTTATTGGAGGCATTGGACACTTGAAATGAAGCGAAACATTGCCCACGAGTTGGCAGATGCCGTTCACAATAAAGTAGAATTTGAAATGTCTTACGAAGAGGTAGTCGAATTCTTTACTAATCTCCAAACACGATTAAAACAAAGGGTTCTCGACATCAACGGGATTAGTGGCGACGAATGGATTCAATCTACTCGTGAATTGCAAGAAGGCTGGACCATGAATGCTATGTACGATATGTTTGAAATCGATGGCTCTTACAGATCGGCTCTCCACCAAGCCATAGATGACTACTACGATTTAGTGGAGAACATGGACCCTAAGAAACAGGGTGTTTGTGCTTCTTTCATCATGGGTCTTCAGAATTATACTAACATTCTAGCCCATCACATGGCTATGATAGAAGGTGTGTGGAAAGTCACAGGTGACCACGTTGATATGGCTAAAGAAATTCTATATGACTTATATCACAATCTAATTGATTGGTTAGAATCAGAGGTCAAGGTAGGTATGGCAGGTGCTGCCAAGAGGAAATTAGAGGCCAGTTGGAAGTCTTCTTATTGGCGCTGTGAACAGTATGACTTCAATGATAATCGTGGACCGGGCTGGTCTAAAAAAGCAGAAGTTATGAAGATGTTTGGTAAAACTGAAAATCTGAGTAGCAAAGCAGGCATACATAACAAATACAACGAATCAGGGAAAGGTCTGTTTGAAGAAACTCGTGAGGGGAAAAGTAAGTACGTCAGACTACTCAAAGAGCATAGAAATAAGGAGGCAGAGAAGTGAAAAAAACCTGCACCTTATGTGGTGCTAAATATGAACACAAGGAAGAGGGCATCAGTGGCTATTTTGGTATGCTTAAAGTAGACTTTTGTGATTTTTGCTTGGCCTGTATGGGTGCAATGCAAGAAAGCCTCAAAACACTGACAGGTGAAGAGGAATGAAAGGCAAACACTTCGTAGTATTTGCCTATGGTAGTGAATTTTCACACATGGTAAATGCACCTGAAGTGGTAATTGTAACCGGTGAAAATTACCTCACTGTATATACCAGTTATCGATCTTATGTCAATTCCAAACCCATAAAATACTCAAAAATACAAGACGAAATGGCCCATATAGTAGACAATGGAGGTATATTAGTATTGAAAAATACTCAAGATTACGGGATTACACTATCTTGGGCGGGTATATCCAAATCGAATCCTAGCGACATGGTAGAACATATCGATAATCACATCATTAATATCGATAAAGATTTGGAAACATTGGTTGGACATAAAATCAATCTAAACGATACAGATTTAACATCTCAATTACATACTGAGATATATGCACCTGTTTGGCAAAAAGGTAGCGAGGTCAAAATAATACAAGAATGCATTTCTGATGCAAATATAATACTCACACTAGTTCAGCGCTGTAGTAGCGCAGGTGATATAAGGGTGAGATTGAGGAATGAAGAAATACCAACGGAGTTTGATGTAGAATGGTAAGCAATGGAGAGCAACAACAAACAGCACAGAGCCTGAACATTCGTGCTGCGAAAGCAATCGCAGACACGGTTAGAACGACGCTAGGTCCGGCGGGAATGGACAAGATGATGGTAGACGGTGGTGGCAATGTCATTGTAACAAATGACGGGGCTACAATTCTACAGGAACTTGACGTTTCCCACCCCGGTGCCAAGATGATTATCGAAGCCGCTAACACACAAGAAAGCATGTGCTACGATGGCACAACTAGTACAGTCGTATTGGCGGGACAATTACTAAGTAACACAGAATCACTATTTGAAAAGGGCCTACACCCTAATGTAATCTGTAAAGGTTACAGACAAGCGGCACAATGGGCTGTTGAACATATACAATCACTATCAGAGTCGGCCAAGCCCCATCTAAAGCATGTGGCTCAGACTTCGATTACAGGTAAGTCATTAGAGTCTGCTATGGAACACGTTAGTGAACTATGTGTCAAAGCGGCAGAATTGGCTGGAGGCGATTTTGAGCGCATCCGTGTCCTGTGTCAGCCCGGTGGAGGCTTAGAGGATTCAACATGCTTCTCAGGTGTAGTTTTACACAAGGAGTTCATGTTACCTGCTATGCCACTACTACAAGGTAAAGCACTACTAATCAACACTGGACTCAGCAATAAGAAAAATGAGGACAATGTACAGGTGTCACTTGGATCTGCTGCAGAATACCAACAATATCAACAGACTACAACTAGAGATATTTGGGTCAAGAAAGCAGAGGCTATCATCGAGCGTCTTCCTGAAGGCGGTGCGGTGTTTGTCAGGGACCATGTGAACGAAGTGGTCGCCGCTACACTGGCTAAGGCTGGTATCAGTGTTGTACAGCGTTTGCCTGAGAGTGACCTAACAGCACTTGGTCTACTTCTTAATACAGCGGCGGCTCACACCATTGAGGACTTGGGAGATGCTGTTGATGCAGATGTCGAATGCACCACTATTGGTGACATGAAGTATGTTGTAGTCAAAGGCAAGGGCGAAGTGACTACTCTTATCCTCAGAGGTGCTACTAAGCAGACACTTGATGAAACCGAGCGTGGCTTTGAAGATGCTCTCGGTGTCGTGTGCTTAGCATACAATACTCTTGAGGTCGTACCGGGCGGAGGTGCAGCATATCTCAACTCTGCTATCAATCTAAGAAGCAGGGCTGCAGAAATTGGTGGTCGTGCTCAGATGGCAATCGATGCCTTTGCAGACGCACTAGAGACAATCCCTGCCACTATCGCTGAGAATGCAGGCCACGATCCACTGGACACTGTGCTGGCACTCAGAAATGAGCACCTATCAGGTAATATTGATTATGGGCCTAACATCGAGGATGGAGGCACTATGTCAATGAAGAGTGCCGATGTATGGGAACCACTGAATCTAGTCAAGCAGGCCATTCAGTCTGCTAGTGAAGTCACTATCAGCATCCTGCGCATCGATGACATCATCGGTAAGCGTGGCGAGTGATTATTGCCTAGAAGCAGTAACTAATTCTCTAGCAAAGCGCCCGTAGGGAAACCTGCGGGCCTTGCTAGACTTAGATTTAGGTAGCGACTTTTCACCCAATTTGCACATATGCCCGCAAATCGGACATTCCTGAATTGTCGTACCCTTGCCGGAAAAGTAAACGCCTCTAATTACAAGGGGAATGCTTTTCTCTTTACATTCCACGCATTCTATCTGCAATTCTGCGAGTAATTTACCCATAATATCAGGCCTGTAGTATTAGCAAGTGCCAATCGCTACCATCGTATGCGAATCTAGCATACTTACCATTGGCTATGTTGATATTGGCGGCGCTGGCATTGTCTGTCTTAGCGTTGAAAATTGCATTAAACGAGTTAGCAGTAGATATGTTCCTAATTTCAATTACATGACCCGGTGGGAACGTACCACTAGGTGTGAGTGTGGCGTGAGCGCTGCCTCCATTAGCATTGATTAGCCATATGTTTGCTTGGTCGAAAGTAAATGAAGTGTTAGCAGTGATTATACTTACCTCGTCAGGCCCCAATCTATGGGTATGCATTGCCTTAGTGCCACCTAGTGTTTTAGATGCTGCATAGTACAGCATAGAATGAGAATCAGGGGTATGGCTTTGCCAAATAGCCCCATATTCACTGTTAGTCAAGTCACCGGCTTCGTTACCACTGTATAGTGCGGCAAGATCGGTGTGAGAATCGATGGCGTTCGCAGAAGTGTGGAATCCAGTGCCTGTCGTTATGCCACCTTTTGTCATGTGTTGTAAATAGATAGGACTGCTTCTGATAAACACTCTTCTATCGTGTAATACAGGTGTAGCACTCAAAGATGCAGTCACATTCGCAGCGCCTGCCGACATGGTATAGCGCAAAACGCCTAAAACAATCGATTGATGGTTGCTACGAGTATTCCCAATAGATGGGTCTGTCAAGAATCCCGAAGGAAGCAAGGGTGTACCCTGTGACGCTACAACTGGAGTTCCCATTTCGTACCTAATTCTAGCAGTTGTACCACTATCAGAGCACACGTAAACTACTACGAAAACATCACTATTTGCTGCAGGAACCGCTGGTAAAGATCCGTTAAAATTAGCAGTTCCGGTTGCCCCTATCGTAATTTGTTGAGTAGCGCCCGGCCCACCTGCAAATTTGTACAGCGCCCCGTCTAATATACACCATCCACCGTGTATTGTAACCACTCCTGAAGAGGCAGTTTCTATGAATCCGGGTGTGGATGCCGCTATACTATTTCTCAAAGAGGTACCCACTGCAGTATCAGACATTCGTATGATACCGTTACCATGTAACCCTTCGTAAGGGTTAGTTAGACTGGGCGACGACAAACCGTCCCCATCCCTCAGTCCTTCAGCGTCAGTGCTCATTCCGGCTGCACTAGTGTGCCCTGCCTTCGGGTTCGTCATGGGTTCACCTCTATGATTGCTGAGAAAAGGATTTCGTTGTTACTAGTCTTGACAATTGAATCGTAAGTATATCTTGCTATGGCGGTTGTATCTGTTGCGTCTGACGGGTTTTTGTATTGTATTACTACCTCTTTGAAAGGAGAAGTAAATGTGTTAGTAAGAGGTACTTTAGCCTCTACTGACAGACTATGGTCATCAATGACCCTCACTATTGGCGTGACTACTATCGCTGGTTGTGCTGCCCCGGTATCGTCCTGACTAGCCAGTGTGCCACCAAAGCCGAATACCACTTCATTTATTCTTGATTTCAACGTATCGATTACATATCTTGTTCCTTGATTTAATAATGGCATATCAGCCCCTCCTTCTCTTTGAGAATGTACCTTTAATCATTTTTATTTTCAGATGATTGTTAGCATTTTCAGGTAATCCATCTGTCACTATTAGGAATAACTCTTCATCATCTGCAACAGCATAGGGTGACTTAGTTGCGACTACTAATGAATTAGTGCCAGCGCTGCTCACCTTACCTAGTAGGTTTCCATTAGCCTTGTAAACAAATGCATCTGCTTTACCTGCACTAATAATACCTGATGTAAATACGTCGTTGGCATTAGTGCCGTCAGTATTGAAACTAGTGGTGCCTATAGCGTGACCGCCCCCATTATTGATTAGTATACCAGTGGTTTGTAACAATCTGCGCCCTTTGATAGTATTTCTATTAGTAGCGCCAATTACAAATCCACCAGTCGGATCTTTAACCCTTCTTGCTTGAACTTGCCAAGTAATTTTTACTTTAAATCCAAACGCTGTTGCGAACTCTTCTCGACTAAACTGACGATTACGCTCTTCATTATCACGAGTGCTAGACCCAATATCTACTTCTTGGAATCTCTGCAAAATGTCCTCTATAGACCCGTCAACAGAGTTTATGTCTATGTCTGTTTTACGCTGAGTCAAATGATGTTTAGTAGACAGAACGATTTTTCTTTTAGACTCTGTAATAGTTTCATAAGAAATTACATCTCCCGGTTGTACTCTACTTGACATGAGTGTACCCTTCAACTTCTCATTACCTTCTGCCTTTTTTGCCATTGATAGTAATCTTCGCCCTATTGCTTTGGCGCTGGCTTTAGTTACTGCTGTAGGAGCAAATATACCACCGGGTATTTCGTTAACAGTGTCCTTTTGTGGTCCAAAGTCATCAACCTGTACTACATTTTTATCATTGTTAGCACGGACTTTTCCCCGAACTACTACACGGTTTAACGTACTTTTCCCCTCGGTTTCAATCGACCCTTCTGAAACCATTGTCTGTGTAACTATGTGTTCTCTGCCATGTTTTTGCTGATGAGAATAGTGAAGATTGCCAAACTGATCGGTACTAACATTATATCCGTCATGCTTTGCTAAAAAGCGCATAGCACTTACACCATCCGTACCGTAGAAATCCTGCGCTACAAATGTACCACTAGGATTTTTGATAGATAGTCCATTTAGTGAGTTAGTACTGGCTTTGGCTAATCTGCCAACTAAGTCGGTAGTTCGTAATCCCACGTTTATTTTTTGACCAATCCGTACCCTTTTGTCGGTAAAACCAATTTGTTTTAATTCTGAGCCTTTTAGATTTCCAAGGCGATATCGTGAACCTTTCGTACTGCTTTCTATAGAAGCGGGTACTAGTGCTTGGTCAGGGTTGTCTGCACCTATGATTAATGGAGGTAAAGTAGGATTGACATCTTTACTAACCTTTTCATCGTTAACAAATATATTACCAGTGTATCTATGTCCGTCCCCAGTGTTATGTGATAGTCGAATGGTATCTTCTTCTTCAATCAGAGAATACCTTCGATCGTGAGTAGAGATAAAGTCACTAGATGTTGGTGTCTTTACCAAGAATCCACTCTGTTGCTTAGTATACTCGCCATGACGAACACCGTTATCTACGAACTTAGGCTTACGCACTCGCTTCATAACTGCATTTTGAGTCGCATCGGCACGACCAGTTGCGAGATTCTTACCTACTGCCATGTTCACTCCCCGCTATGGTCCCCTGTATTATAAGATGCATCACCATCGCTACCCTTTGGATGTAGTGTTTGGCTGTGTCTCGGCTGTACAGCGAAATCGCCTTCTTCATCATCAGGTGACTTGCGACTTGCATCTGCTCTAAAGTGTTCAAGTGTATTCTCAGACATGACTACTCTTGCTACCGGAGATCGGATATCGGTCTTATCATATCCTGTTACATCTACACCCTCAATCTTAGGCCCTTGACTTGTAGGCACTGTTAAACTAGAGCCGGGAGTCATTGTGTAAACAGGTGCATACGGTGGACTACTTGGAGTACCTGTCAGTGCACCCGGTGCGTCACTTGTAAATAGTCCGTATTTGCCTCCGGCTGTCGCTCTATAGAAGTTAGAGCCAACTTGGTCTGCACTAGTTTTCATTACAGGTGCAGGTCTGAAGAACTGTATGTGTTTACTGTCCAATACTTGAGCAGGTCTATACAAGAAGTCTATCTTAGAATCAGTGAAGTTAGTATTCTGTATAATTGGGTCGTGGTTAGCATCTTGGTACGGGTTAGACGAAGTAGATACACCCGTCTGCCCCCATCCTTTGACATCTAATACGCCTGAATGCCTGCTCCATTCCATGATGTAAGTGCCACCTAGTGCCCAATATGCATGAGCGTTAGAGAATCTTGTAATTCCAGCAACTGGGTTGGTACTGAAGTTTAGAGCAGTCAGATCGAAGTTACCTAATGTGCGACTCGCACCTGTCATAGCACCTCGTAAGTTTGTCCTCTGCCCCACTTCTTTGTCAGTGTGTAGACTGGCTGCTTCTGTAGACATGATGACATATTCTCTGCTAACACCATCGTTGAGTTCAGCAATGGTATCTACATCTAGTCCCATTCGGATATCATCTCTAGCAACAGGGTCTACTAACCTAGTGTCAGCAGTAACTGTTTCTACTCCTTCACCAACAGATGCGCTCGGCTTGAGTAATCCATCTTCGTCCGCTAAATCGAGTCTTGCACTGATACCTCTATCGATTTCACCTGCTTGTAGTGCTTCATTACTTGGTCGAACCAACCCCTGTCCAAACGCAGGCTCGGCTGTACTGTGAGATAGAACTAAACCTGTAGCCTCATGAGTTTCACTAACATCCATGAGCATGCTTTCGTTGAACACAGTAGGCCAACGGACTCCTCTTCCATCACCTCTATCTCCAACACGCATAGCGCTCGCTGGATTAAACCAGTCGGCGACACCCATGTTACTAGCATCATTGTTAGCCGTGTTTGCATTACCGCTGTAGCGGTCATTTCCATCTCCTGCGAACAAACTGTGTGCGGCTGGTCTGTGAGTTACATTTGTATCGGCGTAAGCGTCTTCAGGATCCCAAGATGGTCTTATACCGAACCCTCTAACAGGGAATCTACGAACATCTTCTCCACGAGTATTGCCCCACCAATCAATCATGTAGTATCGATGAGCATCTGCTAAGTCTGCTATGTTTTTACCTGCATGGTCGCCGGGATATTCTCTTCTTACAGTAGATGCATTTCGTATAGTTCTAACAGCACAACCAAAGGCTTCTGTCATTCTCCTACCATCGCTATATCTAACTTGTCTACCGATTTGGTCTTGGTTCAGTAGCGCACTGATTTGAGTTAATCTCTCAAGTATTCCTATGTAACTAGCATTGAAGGTAATGTCGGACTGTGACCCAGTGTCAGTTCCTACGTAATCCCACCCTGTATTCTTGTTATCTTGTTGTACAAATGGACCATGGTAGTAGCCAAGTAAAGCATTTGCATTAGCCACTTCTAACCAACCACGCACGTAGTTAGCGTATCTTGGTCTGTTGTAAGCCTGCCTGACTCCAAATCTATAACCGAAGCAATAGTTACGAGCATAAGCAGAAGCAGATGTCATTTGAGCATAGGTGCGAGTTCTAATTCCAGTATTGTCATCAAACCCACCACAATCCATTCCATGGGTCACTCCTCCCCAACCTATGAGTGCACTAGCGTAAGTTTCTAATCGACTTACTGCTCCTCCACCGTGTGAGCCACCCGGCCAAAATCCAGCAAAGTTATACTTAGTAGAGTCAAATGTACCTCCTTGATGATTTAATGTGCCTCCGCCATCAACAAGTGCATCTATTTGTGCAGCGGTATATATCGATCCATCGTGACTTAGTGCAGTGCCCCCATCATTATCATGGTCGTGTGGAGGGGCTACCCACTTCATTGCAAATCCAAATGGCCCTTTACTAGCAACATAATTGAAATCATGATAGTGTATAGTTTCAAAGAACTCAGGCATGTGATTGTAAGGTTTCTTGTCAACAGGGGTGTCAGCCACACCAGTCTTGTCATAGAAGTTACGGGTGCCGCCTGTAGCAGTATCGCTGTACCAAGTGAACGGCCTGCCTAAATTAGGATGCCACAAGCACAGATATGCATCAGGTAAGTGTAGACTGTTTGTGTCCCCACTACCATCTTTCAAAGATTTGTCCAATCCGCTAGGAACTTGTGGGAATAGTTTCGCTAAGGCGCTAACTTTAGAATCCAAAAACACTGTATCAGAAGCATATGTGTTGTAAGGTCTAGTCAATTTCAACACTGTATTAGCAGCGATGTTAGCCCAAAATTCTGTGCTACCAGTAACGCTTTCAAATGTAGTAGATACACCCAAAGTAGCATGTGCTAAAGTACCAGTACGATTACCATAAGTAGCAGTATAAGTTATACCATTCTTAGTGTACTCTAACTCTTCTCCATAGTAAGGTTCTACAGGGAATAAATCATTGTTATCCACAGTTATAGTGCTGCCACCTTGATTAGTAGAAAGCACTACACAGGTAGGGTTCATACTTCTATTGCGTCTGTGTACTTCGTAAATGTCCATGAACGATGTAGGATAGCCAGCAATGGTTAATTGAGCACCAATGCACCCATAAGACATTCTACAGAATTCGTAATAATTGTCAGGCTTGTGCCACTCTAAGTGTTTGAACTTATTAGCGCCGCTAGCAGTAGCACCTTCATTATGAAGTATGCCCCACCAAGGGATTGTGATTGTATAACCCGGTGTAGCACTACTAAACATACCCGGCTTGTAAGGCATACTTCTTCGGCTAAGTGAAGGGGAAGTAGTCTCTTGTACACCTAATGAATTGTATAGTCCTAAAGCAGGTATATTGGTAAAGTGACTGCCCGAATCAGGCTCTATGTCTAACATCACTTCGTTAATTATTACTTCACAACCCCTAACGTCTGCCATTATAGCATCTGCCAGTATAAGCGTGTGCGCGCCATTTGTACTAATATCCTGTTCAATGGCAATAACTGTGTTTACCTGTTGCCCAGTCAATTCTACAACTGAGCCATCAGGTACATCTGTAGCAGGTCCGTTTGCGTGGAATCCTTTCAATTGTTGCTTGAACAAGTTAGGCTGTATTACGATTTGGTAAGCGCCTACTTCCATTGGATCGGGGAAATGGTCGTTGAGAGTGTATGTACCTGCTGCCTCTAGCACTAACTCGTGTCCACCAGCAGCGTTCTTTGTACCTGCATCGCCTACAGATGCTGCCACACCATACCCTTCATACTTGATTTTAGTTTCAGTCAACAATGTGAATCCTCCACCGTGTATGTCAGATGGAGAGAATGCTGCGGTTGGTCCTGAGAAGTAAATGTAAGGGTCACGACCCGGCTCATGCGTAGTTGAAGTAGCAGTTGTGCTAGTGCGTGTTCCTTCATTTGTACCAATCAAACTGTTAATAGCGAAGTCGTTATTAGATGTCCTACAACTTTGATTCAGGTCGTATATTCTTTGGTAAGCAGGGTGGGCGTAGTGTCCGGGTAGCAACGCCATAGTCGGATTAGCATAATGGTGACCCATTCTTGGAATTGGCATAGGTGTCATTTTAGGACTTAAAGCGCCTGCGATATATTGGTAAGGTATAGATGGGTTTACAAAGTTTCCAGTACTTGCAGGTAATTTGTCATATATCTCGAACCAATCTGTAATCTTCATATCAGGGCTAGCACCACTATACTCGCTATGGTCACGAAGTCTACGAGATGCAAATATACGAGTGCTTCCTGCAGGCATATAATAACTCGGCACAATAAGTAAATTACTACCTAGGTTGTTCGCTATAAATTGTTCAAAATCAGGAGAAAATACAACGCCGGTAAAAGTACTTACTCCGACTTCGGGACTATCATTAGTTCTACCAGTGTAAGAAGCAAATGTCCCTTTGCCTGTGTCTTGGTTGTAAATTCTCAAAAAGTACCTGCCGCCACTTTGCTCAGTAGTATCTAACCAATCCGCTGAAGAAAGTGCCCCTTGTATTGACAATGTGTTAGTGGTATGAGTAAAATAAGGTGTTTCTAATGCACCATATCTATGAGTGGAAGTAACACCCATCTTGGTTACATGGAAATACAGACTTCTGTCATGCGGCTCATAAGATGTGGACAAAGGTTTGTTACCAGTATGGTCCTGCCAACCCTCTGATGTAGACGCAGGGAAATCTAACCTGTGGTCGTGCTTAGTAATAGATACATCTGTGCCGTCCTGACTTACATGTTCCCATCCGTTGTTTTCCCAAGTAGGCCAAAGTCGAGGACCTGCATATGTATTGTCGAACATATCTGTTATATGTTGTACAGGCTGGGCAGGGTGCTGTAAACCACCCGAACCAATCGTTTCATTTTGATATGCTTGTATGCGATCGAAGCCGGGCCTAACTATGATGTTGCCGGGAATCTCATCAGGGTTAGGTAAGCGTATCTTCATGTTAGGCGAAATACCAGTGCCCGCCAATGCTGGCGCTAAACCTTGAATCTCTCTGTCACTGACATGCCTGAAATCCATGATAACTGTACCTAATGGCGAGCCGCCTTCTAATCGGTGCTCTTGGCCTGTGTCATCAACAACCATCATACTTTGAAATTGCATTTCCTCATTCGGTATCATTAATGCATTTTTGACCTTTACAGGGTGTTGTTTAGCCAATTGAGGGTGCGATAATTCTTGAGCCTGTATTACCGGGAACATGGCAGAGTTAGTAGACTCGAAACTAAATCGTACATTGCCTAGCACCTTTTCACCTACTAAATCATATTCACCTGTGTCTGCATTTTTACGCCTTACCCAAGGCACTGCCCCTAGCCCTCTTGCATTGGCAGCGGGCATTGTTAGACTACCACCATCCATTCTCTTCCAAACAATGTGCTCAGCCGAGAAGTTACGAGCAGCCGAACGCTTGCTGTAATAACCAAATAATCCGGGGTGAGGCATAGCAGTAGATGCTGCTGCAGGGTTTAGATAGTCTTTCAACCCACTGTTACCAATACACTCTACACCATTTGTTCCAAAGTTTTCATGGAAATTAGAGCCTTTGACTACACTTTCATCCCAAAACAAATCACCAGTAGGGTGCAGACAAGGGTTTGCTTGCACCATATCGCCTGACTGTATAGTGCGATGCCATTCAGCGTCTGAAGGCGCACTTCCTGTAGCAGGGTAATCCGTGTTATCAAATGGCCTAGTAAATCCGCTATGCATCTGCGCTTCTACACGAGGACCTGCGTTAGCATAAGCAACGTAACGTGATTTATTGTGCACTTTGGCAGTGTCCCATTGAACTGTACCAGCATGCAAAATATTACCATTTTCTTTTGCCATCAGCCAATCACCTGAACAAAGTATACCGTCTCTATCTGCTTTAGCGATAAGAGGTAACTCGCTTTCGTTAGTTATTGCAATCAAGTGCCTTGAAGACAAACCATTTACACAGAAATCTGAAAAGGTCGCAGTAGCAGTATCACCAGTGCCTACAGGTGAAGATGATGCTAGACAGGTTTCAGCAGCACCGTATGGATTGAAACCAAGGAATGGGTGCCAAGCACCAAGTCCAGCAGGGTAAAGCCCTGAACCTATCTGAGTACCTGTATACGAATTTAAGTAAGAGTATGCTTCACCTGCCCATCCTACTGCACCAACCGGCTTGGTCCTGTCTATTGCATCAATCAACCCATTATAATGCACTTGACACATGTGGTCACGAGCAGTTACACCACTGTCGTTATTGTGGCGATGAGTGCCCGCTTTAGTCCAAACATAGGCTTTGAAACTATTATCTACAGGTACATCTCTCATATTTTCAGGATCGGTTACGTTAGTGTTGGCAGTGTTTACTGTTAAGTCTATTCTAGCGTCATTGGAAGAGCCACCTTGTTGAATTATTACGGTTTCAGCATCGAGATAACCTGAACCTGCATTGGTAATTGTCACACCTGTCACACGACCTGCACTTACAGAAGTGATTTCTACAGTTAATCCCGTTCCTGAACCACCAGTTGTAGCCAAACCGGAAGCCGTCGAATAACCGCCACTTCCGGGGTCGGCAATCGCCAAGGCACCGGGAACACTAACCGCTGGACTTTTACCTAACGTAAAGGTAGTATTAGGTGCACTTATGGACTGACTAATATAAGGTGCATACCCAGCACTATTACCGTTACTAAATCTTAACCAACCGTAGTCAGGGAATGTAGTGGCCGTACTTGTTACTCTAACGCTAGCAGCAGTGCCTCCTGACTGAGCAGTGTATTGGTTTACTGCAACCTCTACCCAACCATATCTATCTTGTTTGTGTGCATTTTGCATAGACGGAAGGAATGTACCACCGATTGCTTTGAGTGGGTCTTTGCCGGGGAATGTATTGATGGATGCACTGATGACTGCCCCTAACTCCTCTGCGTTCTGTACACGAGTAGCGTCTATCAGTACAACATTTTCGTCACTTACTTGATTATCAGGTGAGCCTCCATATTTACTAAGATATGCTTCGGCTAACAAGCCACATGGTCTAAATGCAGACACATTGTGTTTGTTAGCACTACCTGTGGCTAGCCTACCATTCTCTACTGGGTGCTTTGGATTGATGTTTACATGGTTATCAAGGAAATGACCACCCGGATGATAGCCTCCATCCATGTGCCAAATTGCAAAGGCTTTCTTTGTAGCAGCATGCGCTGCACTCTGTAAAGAATTACCAGCCAAGTCACTAAATGCGTGATTGAAAGGATGCGCTGTTGGCGGGTATGTTAAATGTGCTACGTCGAATAGTGACCCTTCATAGTAAAACGCCTTGTCGAATGTCTGAGCAAAACTATCACCGCTACTAGCATGCACAGATACGCTTGGGAAACCTTTGGTCGGCTCCCAGTTCATATCGTAATTAAACCCACTAAGCCTATTCTTTTGGAAGAAAGATGTTCTTGGCAAGTGAGCAGAGGCAACCGCAGTACGATTGAATCCACTAACAGCGTCGCCACCGTTAGCCAATTCATTAGGTAAAAATGCGTTAGTAGAAGGGTCGCCACCTATGTAGATAGGGACAGCGCTGTAGCCATTACCTGTAGTCACTATGTTCGATCCTTGAGGTTCAAACGCAGCACTGTTGTGAGGGAATGCTTGACCGGGACCAAACACCATGTACACGGTTTGGTCATCAGTATTTCCTGACGAACTGTACCTAGCGTGAGGATGAGCAAAGCGAAGTATAATCGGACTTGGTATGTTTGTCGACACTGTATTAGTACCGTCTGTATACGTTGTACCAGTAGCGTGATTATTAGCACCTTTAGCCATATCAAACGGCAGAATACCATTTTGATTAAATAGCGGCGGGTTGTTTTTACCTTTGTGATTGTCTAAATATGGAGTGCCGGGGAACATAGCCAACATAGCATTAGTATCAAGCAATGCATAGGAACCTGCAATTTCACCTACATTTTGCAAACCACACGACCCCGTTGGTCCGCCTGCATATGGATGAGTGTAAAATTCACCATAGTCGTTTTCAGTACCGTCGTTGACATCCATGACTACACCGCTAAATCCACCACCAAAGTAAAGTGGTACCCAGTGGTCAGGGCTATCTCGACCCCCTCTAAAGTATAGGAACGGGCTAGACATCTTGCTACTGGCTCTACGAATGCCATCCGTTTTCATGCCATTCTTGATATCTCCATTTCGCATGAGAATATCAGTTGCAGTAACTGCGGATGCAAAGTTAGCACTGGTCCCTGTAGCAGCGCCGTAATCTAACTTGATTTCTGCGTCTGCCCCGCCTCTAGTGCTAGTTACTTCAGCGTATTCTTCGGAGCCTAACCAAAGTGTGAATCTTTCACCCCAACTATTAGCATCATCTGAGCCGGGTACGCATATCGAATATAGGAAAGTGTTAGATGCAAGTGTAAGTAATGATGAAGTTTTAGCACTCAGTTTTATCATTGGGCTATCTACCTTTGGTATAATGTGGTCTCCTGCTACACTAGTGTAGTTGTCACCGCGAAGATTTCTTTGCCAAGTTGATACATCTAACTGATTGTTTTGGCTATCTACCAAGATCGGTGTAGCAGTGTTAGCATTAGTTCCTCTGTATCGAGTAGTAACATGTAGCACAGTTTCAGGAATATAGCCAACATCTAATCTTGTGCCATCATCTCTCTCATTATCAGTAAGTCCGCCAGTGTGCTTTGAAGTTACAGTTGCATCACTACTTGCACCTTCCATCAAGCCCCAATCTTTACTTCTTGAAACATTGAATAATTTACTAAGCGGAGTTCTGTTTTTGTTATTGACTTTAACTCTAATAGCAGTAGGGCTTACACCCCATTCACCTAGCGTTCTACCGTCAGGTGCAAACATATGAGTGCAATCAAAACTAGTTGCTGAAACACTTCTATCATTTGCATCAGGCATAGTCATTGCAAATTCAAACGCTGCTGCAATTACTTCATCCGTCAATACACTAGTGAAATTGATTCTTGGACTTACTAGATGACCCACTGAACTTATGGCACTACCAGTCCCACCTGTGCACCCATAAAATTTATGCGCACCACTTTTGTTGTTATGAGTTCTACTTGTATAATGTATGGTCATACCTTGATTACCACTAGTGCTAGCATCGTCAGTAAGTTGTAACAGCCCGGATTCAGGGAAGCCGAGATAGCCCAAAATGTCAGGATGCGATAGCGAACCACTCGTATCATAAGGTGCACTAAATACTACTGTCAGCGTTTCACCCGTACCTGCGCTACCGTGAGTTAGACTTACTGCACCATGTATACCTACAGCAGGTGAAGGATAATTGTTCCAAAGATTACCTTTGTATGGCTTAGCAGTGCCCCCGCTCTTTTCACCGCACACTTCACCCGTGCCAACCATATGTTTACCAATTGTAAATCCACCTTGCGCTACATCTTTGTCATCAAAGTAAATTACAACCTCTTCGTCAAATGTAGGCGGCACCATTGTTAAATCGTTACCAAATGGCTTATCACACTCTTTGTATACCATTCTTATCGTATGGTTGTCACCTCTGTGGTCTTCAAATCTAATACCATACAAATTGCCGTTGCCTATGTTAGCAGGCTTCATTTGCTCTTCGGGGATATAGCCAGTTTTGTTCGTAGAAGTGTAAATTGTACTACCAAGCATAGCGGTGGCAGCGTTAGATGCATTGCCGTATATTGCTTTGAATCTGTCGTCACCATCTCGACCCATACCCCATTTACCAGCATTAGGTGCCCAACCGGGAATACCGGCTTGCGTCAAGCCACCGAAGTTAATACGGGCTTGTGCAGATGTACCTGTTCGTAAACCGTCTACTAATGTAGATGATGGGCTTTTAGTTTCAAATGATTCGTTAACCACAGTGTTTGAATTCCTACCCGATGCACCTTCACGGAATGTATCAGTTTTCTGAGTTGAGCCTGCAACTGTTTCAGGCCCTAAACTCAAATTATTTTCAAACACATCTAGTGTTTCTTCAGGAGGAATGTATTCTTTCAAAGTAGTAATGGGAGCGAATGGCCTACCAAACCTATTGATTGGCATAGGGGCAGGGTGCATGTTTTCTCCAGTCATCTCGTCAGGCTGACACCAGTAGTTGCGGAATCTGCCCCCGTGACCAATTAAGTATTGTGGGCGATAAGGGCTTTGTGCACGACTACTATCTAACCAAGCGCAGAAATTACGCCCTTCTGCGCCGGGAACTGTAGAATGTATAACGACAGAAAAGCCCTTTTTGTTATTAGAGTCGAGTACTACTCTTCCAAGATGAGCACGTACATAGCCCATGTGAGTTCCTTTGTCATGACTAGAGAACCCTTTCTTTACGTCCCAAAACGGTGCTGGATCGTGCGTAGAACCTGTGCTTTCTCCGAGGTGTTGCTCCTTTTCTTTTCTTGCATGGGTTCTACCATTTTTTGCACCGGCTTGGTTAATCAAGCGAACAACTTCACGAGCAGCAGCCTCTATATTTGTTACACCGTCTTTCAAACGAACTTCACCAAAGTCTACAGTTAGTCTTCTTACGAAGTCCATTTTTGTCCAGTGGTCTAAACCATTCAGTCTTGACTCTTCGTGCCCACTCAAATCTAACGTACTACTTCTTATTCCTTTTAAAGCAAGGAACGCAGGTATAGCACGGGTACCATCAGGGGTATCAAAGAAAGTTGAGGCTTCTCTTGAATCTTTATCGATTTGCTGGTGCAATAAAAGTGCATCATTTGAATTTATTACTGCATCATTAGTTCTAGGCATACCACCATTAGTAGTATATTTGGTCCCGACATCAGGACTGTGTGGTGAAAGCACCGTACCTGTGCTAGCATTCCATGTACTTTGATGCGAGTAAGCGGCTTCAATAAATTGTGATTTAGTAGTGGCTGTAAGAAATTTGCTTTGACTTGGGAAACCCGATGCTACATCTAGTGACGAGCCTGAGTTATCATCATCGTGTACTATTGCACCAGTAGTTCCACTTGGTGCTGCCCCTATCTTGATTGCATCGGCACTACTTTGAACCTGCATCCACAGGTCTTGGAAGGCTATGAACTCACGGTCATGTGCTACATCGTACAGTAAAACACGGGCATGTTCACTATCTGACTGGTAAGGATCTAAATATGCAACAGTTGGTGCAAGTGTCGCAGACAAACCTAGTGCTTCATAATTCAACTCAATTGTTTTATTGACGTGCTGTACAAAGTTCTTTGCTGTTTCTATACAAGTGTTACCAATCAAGAAATTTTCTAAAGGTATGCTGCTTCTTGGATTTGCATGCATAGCCCCCTGCCCGCCATTGAAACCGGTCCAAACTTTGCCTTCGTTTAGTGTGCCTCTGCTCTTAGCAAATAACCCCTCAATTGAATGAGGATTAGTGTAATGCATGTTCATCCAAACAGTGTCACCGTCACGCAATCCCCCCGGAGCATAAGGATAAGCCCAAGAGTTGTTTAGGAATACCCCTTCCTTTTGTTCAGGATAAATTGTGCTAGGGCTAGCATTCATATCTACAAGTGTAACCTCATCGCCTTCAGAAGGTGTAAAACCTGCATCTCTTTGTGCTAGAGTAAACACAGACCCTGCCCTTGCTTCATAGTGTGCGTAGTTCAAAGTACCACTAGCATTTCTGTAAGCCAATCTATAGCGATAGCCGCTATATCCACTTACTCCCTGTACATTTTCAGGGAAAAGACTTCCATCTTTTAAGTACAATATATTGAGTCCTGTATTTAGAGATTCAACTATACCTTTTGCTCTGCCACTTTGAATTCTGTCAAGGTGAGGATTAACACGAGGGCCTGCCCTAAATTCAACAGCACTGACGTACTGCTTCATACCATAATCAACATTGCCACCTTGTGTCATTACATTGGAGCGGTCATAGTAAAATGAGCGCCTACCTTCGTAACCAGCACTCTTGAGAAGAGGATTATCAGCAATAGGTGAATAAGACATGTCTTGGTAGCCCGGACCCGGAGTTAACTGTACACCGACTGCGAACTCTTTGACAAAGTTTTTACTCATCGCAAAGTTACCACCAGCAGTTGCCGCTGATGCTGCTGTGATTGTATTTGCACTAGTATCTCTAGCAGTGTAAAGCACCCACTCTCCACTGGACAAAAATGCTCTACGGAATCTTGCACTACCATCTATGCCTGCAACTGCAGTAGGACCAGCAGTAGGGATAGGGAATATACTCGCATCCTCCACAGAAATAGTGGTGCCTGTAAACGGCTTAGTAATCTTAGTGCCCGATCTATGGGCATTAGTTGCTATTGAATATGAAAATGCACCAAACACTTCAGGGTCTTGAGGCCTAATTTCTTCGTGCCTTCTGCCCACTGGATTAGGTGCCCAATTGCTAGCAGTCCTTGTAGCATCAACGTGTATCTTCATACTGTTGTCAGGACCGGGGAATATGCCCTCATTAGGGTTATCGAAGAAGAACTCTTCAAACAGAGGTATTTCTACCAATGCACGAGTACTAGCATACTGTGTCCCTAATTGATAGTCGTGCTGAACAGTGTCAAGAGTTTGGAACAGCCTATCATTGATAGTTGTACCGTCATTACAAACAGACTCATCAAGGAATTTGTCATCTACATGTAGATTACCTCCAACTATATTTATCGATTCTACTCCACTGACCCAATCAGTAAACGTATCTGCTTCACTACCATCTGCTAAAACAAACATACCTGTGCCTTGATGACTACCTGATGCAAATGTAAATGTCGTGCCAGTCTTTGAAGCATATTCTGCAGAAGCAAAACGAATCGCTTCATTTACATCAGTCCTTGGCATTTCAAGATAAACTCTACCTACTTTCGGGAAACAATATGTACCCCAAGATGCTAAATCGGTTGCACGATTGTTAAGAGGTGTTACTGTAATAGTTCTAGCACTAGTATCTACTTCGGTGCCTAATGTTACACAATCACGCCTCGTACTCCAAGGCATTCTAGCAGTGGGACTTGGGTTCCATGTTTCTTTTGTGTTAATTGCACCTTGGCCGGGGCCACCCAGTGTGACTGTAACTACAGGTGCACCGGGCATAATCTCTTTGACTATGTGAGAATCAGGTGCTCCATCACCCTTTGCGCTAACACTTGCACTTGCAATGTCAGATACAAGTCCATAGGCTAACAAACTAGAACTACCATCGGCCTCATCACCAAATGATAAGACTCTGCCTCTTGAAACAAGATACTCTATTGATATTGAGTTAGGCATAGATGAGTCTGACCTTAGTTTTGCTAACTGAGTGAAACGTCTGCGATCACTTGGTTGAACGGTTAATACTACCTTTTCATTCAATACCTGATGCTCAATAATATCAAATATTTCATGAACAGTTGTAGATTGGTTAGTTGTACCTTTGCCTAATTCAACCGGTCCAACAAACAATTCTTCATTGTCTTGCAAAGCAACTGCTGTACCACTACCACCTGATATTCTAATAGTGGTTTCAGTAACAGTGTGATTAATCGTTCCAATGACAGTTCCATCTGCTTTATAGACAGTATCTCCGTCAACAAATATGGTTCTTGCATCTACACCGTCTACAGTTAATGCAGTGGTAGTGCTAGCAGCATAGCCTCCGTTATTGTTAATTAGTAAGCCAGTCCTAACTCTACGGTTGATAGGTAACTGCCTCGCCATATCTTCTACTTCTTCTATATTATTAGGTGCATAACTTGGCGCAATGATTACCTTACTAAACTGTGAATTTTTTGTAGATAAATCAGAATTAGCAACGGCTATACTTTGCGGAGTTTTAGCCGGAGTATCTGTCGAAGTTAATGGAAGATAGTTTTCAGGACAAAGAGTGAAATCTAGTTTTGATTCTGCTAAGGTGCCCTCTTCGGTGTCGCCTTCTAAATCGCCCTCTGTGAAACCGAAGTTTTCAGGCATATCTATTTCTATCCTGCCTCCGGGAGAGTATATGTCTAAGTCCCCTGCATCTAACGCAGTATGAATAAGATCGAGAATCGATGTACTACCTGTAACAATAGTGCTTACATCGGGTACAGTCTTTGTCACCATTATTGATGAACCATCCATACTTAGTCTAACGATTGCGCCAGTATCATCAATATCTTGAAATGCCAAATCAGTAGCCGCACTAAATGTGACTTTCTTAGTAGTGTGGTTTAGTGTAGCAGTTATACTTCCATCAGTAGTTGCCGCTGTCCCATCTATGGAAAAATTAGATGCAGGTAAAACAGCGCCATCTTTACCAAACGATTTGATACTTTCTAACTTAATGGTTGTAGATGTGCTGGTAAATGAAGAGTCTATCCTAGATGCAGCGGCTACAGAAAAGTTTTCAGAGTTATGACAAACTGCATTGTAGTGTATTTGTACAAATGGAGCGTAATTGTAAGTAGACAAAGAAGGTAAATCCAGTATGGCGATTCTTGCTTCGTTAGAGGGCACTAGGTGCCTTGAAGCCTCCTTTGAATCATTCAACGTGGTGTTCCCACCAATAGTTTTCAAACTAAATAAACTAGAGTCAAACTTAGCGCCTCCTAAACCAATAATTCCTCTTTGTGTATCAGAAATGTCACTCATTCCGTTTTCTACAACTTGGCTCACTTTTGTACTAAATGACAGATTAGTAATTTGATTACTAATGATAGAATCATATGCGGTGACTTTAGAATTAATTAATACAGTATCTTTTATGTCGGCGTACTGAGATTCAAACGATGCAGAGATTACATCAGCAGACGCATCTAGTTTTTTATCTACTACTAAATCTGATGCTGGGGGGAGTGTACCCATAAAAGGATGGCTTTTGACATGATTCAAGGTATGCCTACCTGCATGACCTATGTAAAAACCATCGCCGGGATTAGCAGAAGATGCTGAAAATTTATTGAAAGTATCAGAATCTATAGCCATACTCATAGAGAACATTATACCATGATTTTCAAATTCACTTTCATCAATGCACACTTGTCCTTGTCTATGAGAAAACTGTGTACCACTACCCTGTGGTTGGAAGTCATTACCGTTCCCTCCATCGACTATACAATCTCCTGTAACTATGACAAATATACCAGCGTCATGTGCCTGTAGCGCCCCTCTTCTTCCATTAGAGGTAGCACCAAAATCAAGATGAATAGATTCTACTGTAATTGTCCCAGCACCTCCATTTATCGCAGTTAATCGTAACCTTTCGGGTGCCTTTGCAGTAGGTTTACCTGTTGTTGGATTGTAACCTAGCGGGTTAACAATTATGTTGTAAGGTACCTTGGGTATAGTAATATCACTAGTTGATGTCGCTGCGTACTTTTTAACAGTATAAGATCCCTGAGAATTCCAAGGTGCCGCTGTAGTGAAGTCTATGTTTTCACTAACTCCGTCACCTGCTAACTCTTTGGCTAATGCTTTAGCAGCAGTTGTACCTATATTGATTGTAGAATTCGCACTAGTAGATGCTGAAATAGATGGCGTAACAACCTGTGTAGTAATTGGTTCTATTGGCTCTTCAAATCTCCAAAGAGCAATCGTGTCGTCGCTTTTCACAGGGGCGTAAGCGACTTTACCGGATGGCTTTACTCCTCTTGAAAGATGAATTGCTTCTATGGTGCCTCTATACTCGCCGCCTTTGCCACCAAGGAACATGTTAGACGGATTCAAAACAACTTGTTGTATTTCATCAAATGCCTTTGAAACTACTATATCACCATTGATATGCATTGTCAATCTTCTACCTGTAAAAGTAACTGTTACATTCAATAACTCTCTGTGACCATCATTTAGTGCAGTCGAATCATTCACTGCTGCATCTGTGTAAATGTATGAATTGTGTAGTGTCAAACTTGGTGTAGGGAACAATACTCCATCCCAATATGCTAACTCTCCGTTAGGACTGTGCACTGGTTTAGCACTGTTTAGGGTATGTACGCTACTGGTGCCAGCGGCAACATTTTCTAAATTGATTTCAAATGTAGCAGGTGCAGGGCTAGATGGCGTACCTACACTCAATCGCATTACATTTTCATATTCGTAAACTATTCCACCACAATCAGGTACAATCCAAGTTTCTAATGTGAATGAGCGCAATACATTTGGTAATGTTTTTACAGTTTCATCATTTTTACCGTGTACCACGTTTAAGTTAGGAGGAACTATTACACCATCAGTTATACCGTTGAAAAGCAAAGCGTGTCCGGGGTCAATCAATATAGTCATTTTCACACCCCTATTACAAAGTCAGACGCTAATAATCTCAAATTAAACGCGTAGTAATTATTGCCAGCATCATAGCGTACATGTAGTTTTTCAGGAACAATTCTTATTCCACCATCATTTCCATGCGGATCTGATAATAATGTGATAAATGTGTCACCAATAAAGTTCTTTACAAACGAGGCGATAGCACCTATTGCTTCACCAAATTCAGCAATATTATCTAAAATGCCTGAACCTTTGTCTTCAAGAGGATCGCCACCCAAATCACCGGGTAAGAGCCCCGGTATCATAGTATGTGTTGCATCAAGTGTATTACCTGCTGAACCTTTAGCATCAGGATCTTGCTCTCCAAAAGTCAAAAAGAAATTTCTTGCAGTCGGTGTAACTGCATCACTTTGTATTAAACTATCATAAGGTATCTGTATTCCTCTAATCAAATCTCTATTCTTCTTAGCGTTGGAGACTAAGCCTATCAAGTCTTGTACTTTATCACCGGCAGATTTGGAATTAGCACTCACTGAATAAACTCCATAGTTATCTGTAAAGAATTCTATCTGCGCTAAGGCTTTGCCAAAATTGTAGTTTTCAGCCGAGCCAATTCTTGCACAAGGTTCTAAAACCGACATTAAGTTTGCATTAATTGGCCTTACCTTTTGTTTTACTTTTAGTATGGGTCCTGAAACTTGCACACTAAATGCATCAGGTATAGTTTCACCTGTCCCCTCGTCTATAAACCCTACATTCATTACGTCAGTTGTCAATTCAAGAGCCTTCTTTACAATAAGTGCAAGTGTACTAGCAGGGTTGCCGTTTACAGCATGAGTGCTGATACCGCCAATGGGGACCTTTACTATGACATCCCTACCTCTACTACTTGCAACTCTAATGCCGCCGTTGACCTGCTCATAGTGTCTACCTTCTTGTATAATTGAAGGGTGAGAGCCTGCGACTTGGACATTAGCAAACTTCTGATTTTGATGGTCAGCATGAGCCATTTCATTTGAAAACTTTAATCTTACAGCAATAGGCTCAGGACCGTTGCATACACCGTTACCTTCTCCTTCGGATTTACTTATTAAATCCATTCTCCAATGATTAGGGTACAAAAATATAGACTTGTCGTGAAGCACTTCTTCTAAGGGAGGGGCAGTTCCATTAACGACTAAGTAGTATTTTACGTCTTTATAGACCGGTTGAAAAAAACCATCTAATTTTATTTTATCGACGACCATTTTTGTAGCAGGGTAACCCTTCAATTTGCTATCAAAATCTACCACACTTCCTATTACTTGACCTGTAGAACTAAACACCGTAGTTTTAAATGAGTGCAAATCTGTATTGTTTGGTAATGCTACCTTTGTACCCTCGCTAAAAGTCAAAGTGTTGGTGCTGATACCCGTTATTGTTCCAACAAAGGTCCCATTTGCCAAATGTATTCTATCCTTTACTTTGAAATTAATACCTTGGTCCACGTCTATGCTGGTTGAGCCTGCAGAATATGTGCCTGCAGAAGGATGATTTATTGCACTAATAGGGTCATTTCCTACATTTGACTCTACACTTAATAAATTCAGCATACTTCCGTATATTGCTCTATCTTCAATATCATCAATATTAATATCGCTTGTAGGAGCAGATGTAGACTTTGCAAAGTTTTTTGGAAACTGTATTACATGAAAATCATCTAACTGACCTAAATGCCATTGGACATTTTCTCGGAAGTCTTCAGCAGTTACAAAATTAGTAGTAGGCATAGTCGAAGCAAAATTAAACACTATATCTCCCCCGCTAACTGCAGGTCTTGTTGTTTCTACATCAAACGAATTATTAGTGTCGTCGTGAAATATACCACCAATCTCTATACCGATAGCGGGTATGTTGGTATCAATAGCAACTCTTCCTACTATGTTGTTAGGGGTAGGGAAAGCAGATGCATTACGATCTACTGTGATATCTAAAGACTGGGCCTCTAACGGTATTTCCATAAGGTTGTCAGGACCAACAATTAATCGTATAGGTAAAGCCATTGTATCTCCTCAAATTATTACGTTTGCTGCTACGAACTTCAAAGAAAATTCGTAGGCTTTCATTTCAGCATCTCTATGCACATGAAAGTCGGTAATTATACCGTGTATACCATTTCTTCTACTATTATTATGCTCAGGTGCATAATCCTTTGATGCATGGGTGTCGTTACTAACTGACATCTTTTCAAACATCGGGACATCATCAGTCATTACCCAGTGATTTCTCTGTGCTACCTGAGCATCTAAACTACTGTTACCCTTTGTAACATTACTGTTATATGGTATCTGAATTGCATATATGTAATCTCCTCTGTTTCTTTCGCCATAAAAAGTCTGCGTAGCAAGGCTAGCAACATTCAAAATAAAATTACCTAAACTATTATTTGACTTTGTTACATCAAAACTGTTACTGTTACCAAGTATACCCAAAATGTCTTGTACCTTATCCCCAGCAGACTTGACCTTTTTACCTGCGTTGCCACCTGTAAACCCTTGCACCGTAGGTAGAATTCCAACTCCAAAGTTGTGACGTATTTTGCCACCAACCGTACCAAGTGATGTAGCATGAACTTGAGTTATTTCCAATCGAGTTTCAAAACCGTCACCACTCTTTTTGATAGCAGTTGTAAACACCTTATCCATCGTCTTATCACCAGCGGCGTTTACTGCCCTCTCACTGATTTCTAAAGTAGATGTCAACAACTTTGATAATTGATAAGTAATGAATTCATCTGCCCTTTTGCCTTCACCATGTAAATTAGGATGAGTAGGGATTTGCGACAAACCTTCGGTCCTAGAACTACCATTTTCGTAATTTGGATAATTAACAAAACTAAGAGTTTGACCTTGGGCGGTAACTTCTTCAAAGGCATTTTCAATAGGTATGACTAATACAGGGTTACCATGAAGTGGCGATTCATATTCAATTGATAGATTTTGACAAGGTGCTATCCATACCTCAAGGTCATCAGCAATTGTTCCTCCTCCAGCAATAATTCTACAAACTATTCGAGTAGATGAAGTAATAGAAAGTACTTCCATTATTATTCTAACACCTTCAGAATTTGCTACAAAGGCTTCAGTAGTAGGGTTTCTCAATGTAATGTGGTACTTTGCAGTGCTATTAGTTGTCTCTAACCACTCTCTAGGATCGGCTCCGTCAACATGTAATGTAAAAGAGCCGTCACCACTAATACCACTAAAACCGCCGTCGACATTGACACCTGTCATCCTTCGCGTTTTATTAACAAAGCCATAAGGTTCATTTTTAGATGCAACTCTTTCGGCATCAAACACCACTTTTACAGAGTCTGTGTTTTCTATAAAATTAAAGAATCTATACGGATGTTCGCCACCTAAAGGACCAAGTAAAGGTATGTTGTATTTGCTTGATAGATACCCTTCTACTTGAAACACCTCATCAAGAGATAGCACCCTATTGTAAATCACGATTTCGTAAATGTTCCCAACAAACGGATTAGAAGTACTACTATCACTCGCACCTATGAATGTAGTAGCAGCATCTGAATTATTGTAAGTACCACTAAAACTTTCTTTAAACTCACCATTTTGAAGCAATTGCTTTGTACCACTTGCAGGCACTCTTGCTGCAATTATATTGGGTGAACTTGTCGAAACTGTTCCATTACCACTTTCTAAGTCAGTGGTTCCTGAATTGTAATAATCTAACTTAATTTCATTTTCAGAACCTGTCATATTGTAAAATAGAGCGTAGCCTTCGCTAGTGCTTTCTCGACTAACGATTATAGATTGAGCAGCCCCATTGTCGTTTGTCGTTTGGGCCACTGCAAAGATAGTCATGTTACTAGGATTCAATTTAGCGTCAAATGAAATGTCAAATCTTGAAGAGCCATCGAAGAAAACATAGGGTTGCCCACCTATACCGTGCTTTTTGTAAATAGGTGAACCTACTTTGTTTGCGGCTATGCTAGAAACAGAATCTGACCAAGTATCAACTGTCGCCCCATGATTATAAGTTAAAGACAAAGAGTCTGCATTGAATCTTGCTACTAACCCTGAAGTAATAGGTATGCCTCCTTTTTGCTCTATCCAGTATGCAACTGGAAATGACATGTATTTACCGTGCCACTTCTGCCAGTCCTTTTTCTGTTTTTTCTTTCTTTCAAATAAAGATGTAATTTGATTAAAAAGTTCAAGTAATCGATTACTACTACTTCCTTTTCTTTGTTTACCACCAGTATTAGTTTCAGCATAAGCACTTTCGACATCACCATCAAAAAGTGTTTGAGTGTGGTGTAAATCAACTACAGCCTTTGCTTGCGATGTTACTTCCTGCCCTTCATCATCAGTAAATACACCTTGTATCTCAAACCCAACCACTGCCTGATTAAGATCGATTGCCATTTTCTTTGCATCGGCCAAGGGTATACCAAACGCAGACTGTTGTCTTTCTACAACCATGTCTATGCTAGTCGCATCTAGGGAGATAGTGTT
>Ga0098038_1000082_pt1 | contig 37195 bp, 30 predicted proteins | sample 5B_taG_FD_75051 | JGI IMG/M metagenome (GOLD analysis project Ga0098038, IMG submission 75051) | Marine viral communities from the Subarctic Pacific Ocean - 5B_ETSP_OMZ_AT15132_CsCl metaG | ecosystem: Environmental > Aquatic > Marine > Oceanic | place: Pacific Ocean | collected 2015-01-08 | reverse complement strand
CTTTCTAGAGCAGGAGTTGTAATTGCACCACCACTCACCTTATACACGATCTGATTATCAGTACCAAAAATTGTACCTGCAGGTCCAATCGGTCCTCTGACATTACCGACATTAAACGGTGATCCCGGAACTTCGGCTCCACTAAAATCACTTATGGTTATTGATAGTTCGGCATTTGACTCCGAAACATTTACTAACTCAACTTGAGTAATTGAGTCACCAGTTCCACCGTTAGGTCCAGTGTCACCTCTAGGACCACCTTCGTTTGTTATAACTGGAACCCAGTCAGCAGACTCTGGCGATAGATTATCCCATACATTACTTCCCCCAATGTTCCTAAGGTGATCACCGGGAACCTGACTCGTGGTCGATCGCGGGAGACCGGTGGTTGGGAGTGGATCCTTCACTACAAAGTAACCACTTGTTGTTCCTGAACCTAGAGCACCCCAGTTTCCCAATAACGCGGCATCGCTTTGGAAACGACCGGGGTCTGCGAATACAGTATTAAAATCTACGAAAACTGCTTCTCTAGGACTATAAGATTTTGTGGTAGACCATTGACTCTTAGGTTCAATGCCAGTGGCTCCTCGTGTTCCCTCAGTTCCGGGAGTTCCTGGTTCACCCTTATTTCCTTGCTTACCTTGTCTTGCGTTGTTAGTTTGTACCCATACGATACCATCGTTACCACCAGTTCCTACCACTCTGGGATCACCAAGAACAAAGTTGGCTTCTGCACCTAAGAAGGTAAACTCAAGACCGACATCAGTACAGAACCATTTATCACCAGGCTCTAGAATATCACCATTTGTTCTTTCTAATGGTCTTTGATTGCTCTTGGATATGAAGTATTCATTACCGTAAGTAAATCCAATACCGGTATTACCAGAGAAACCCTTCGGACCATCAACATTAAGTGCAAACAGAATCTTATTGCCGGTGGTGAAACCTGTTTGTGGTGTATCATCTGAGCCACTACCAATAATTTCAGTAATGTTACCTGCAACATGCGACTCAATATTATATCGCACCTTAAACTCGTCCGTGCTAAAGGCGTTACCACCCTTAAATCTAAACACACCAAAGTTTGTTACATCGGTAGAATCAAAGACTGTGAAGAAACCTGTCTTTGAAATAGTGTCAAGGGGATGTCTCAGGTAATCGTAAACATGGTCATCAGATTCAGCAGTACCAGAAATTTCTATAATACCCGGAACTCCTGTTGCTGCGGGTGCGCCGCCTGCTGCACTTAGTACGGCTATGTTTTGGGAAGCAACACCTGTTCCATCTCTTACCACACATGTGTATGGGATGTTAAACGGGTTCATACCACCGGGATTACCGCTTACACCCGAAACACTACTAAATCTACCGAAAGTATTACCATCAGCGTCAATGTAATCTAAGAACAGAACATTATCCACAACTGCACCGAATGTAATACCCTGACCACGAGTACCTCTAGGAACAGGGAGAACAAATATATCAGATCCAGTTGTAATACCAAGTCTTGATGCACCAGACCCAGTTGAGTCCTGATCATCAATTCCTCTAATTATAACTTTCGCGTCGGTGACTCCACCAAGCCTAAGTTCGTTATAACCAATAAACGATTTAAGAACTAATGCGTCATCTTCTTTTCTATAGAAGTAAATAGTGCCTGGTTTTTTAGTATAATCTGTGCCAGTAATAATGTCACCGGACGTAAACCCAAAGCTGTATGGTATGAACGTTTGGTTTGAGCTATTTTCTTTTGCGGAGTAAGGAAGAACCAAGAATTCTTGATATCCATCTATCGCTGATGCATCTGCAGTTCCAGTAAACCAAATTTCATTTCTAGTTGTAACATCGACATTGGTTATACCCGAGTTGTTATTACCCCAGAATGGGTTTGCTGAAGCACCAGACGCCCCGAGAAGGAACCCTATCTCACCGGGATCTCCAGTGACGCCAGCAGCACCACTTACAATACCAGATCCAAACTTCGGCTCCACTAAATCACCAGCAGAGTCAATGTACTGAAGTTGCATCTCACCATCTGAATCTAGTCCTGCATATGTTATACCCTGACCAGTGACACCAGCAGCACCGTCAGTGCCTGCAATACCGTCAGATATGGCGAGAACATAAACTTCATCAGTTGCAGACCAAGTTGTAGAGGCATCTTCTCCCCAGTTACCCGTTCCACTATCTGAAGTTAAAAGTTCGACTGAGTTTTGATTAGAGCCACCCTGTTCAAATATAGTTAAAACATCACCTGATAAAGCGTCAGATTTAAGAGATGTTCTAATTGCATAGGTTTTCTTCTTAGTTGCATTATATAAGCTAAGAATTACATTAGGGTTTTTGGAGTCATTAGATGACTCGGTTCCAAGTGGATAGAAAACAGAAACAAGGTCTCCGGTAACTCCAGCAAAACCTGCTATCTCTCCACCAGCTTCTCTATGAATTCTCAACTCTCTATTGCTGCCTGGAAGATTACTTACGTGGACTTCGCCGCCGGCGTTAACATCGCTCAATAAATTGGTCTGAGTGTACTCTCTACCAAACACTGCATCAGCACCAGTATTACCAGTATTACCAGTGGCACCACCACCTATGGTTAACCATCCACCATCAGAGTCATTTAGAGTGTTGAAATATCCATAAAATTGATTATTTTCTGCAACGAATGCTAACTGACCACCAGATGCACCAGATATTCCAGCGTTCCTAGATGTGAACCAAAGTTCCCATCTATCTCCACTCTCACGAGTAGAATTGTAAAGAACCACATCACCAATTACGAGTTGTCCAAAATCAGTGCTATTATACTGATCAGTAATACGTGTAGGAAGAGCACCACCGGATTGATTTTCATTGATGATATACTTGATACCATTTTTGAATTGAATACCAGCTTCTGTGTCGGGAGTGCTGCTATCAACGAAAGCTTGTATTCTGTTGTCAACAGATAGAGCGTCTAAAAGAAAGTAAGCAGTACCAGAAGCAGTTAAGGGGTTTCTACTCTGCGGTTTAAATCCTGCGGGTAACTCTAGTGCGCCTGGTGGATAAGTGTTAAAATTTGCCATAACTTACAAGTTTCCTTTTTAAACTCTATTATCTATTGTCTATCTTAAACCCATTTTGAACATTAGGACCATTTTGCTGAACTGATCTATAAAAATCATATATCTCGTAGTAGTCCTTTTCATTAGTTACACCAGCAGTGAAGTGGAACTCTGGGTCGGATGTAGATTCAACAAAACCATTTGCACCAATTCCAGCATTCTGATATAGATGCGAATCTGCGTTTAAGTTTACTCTAGTGGGTATTGCAACCCAAACATATGCATCGGTAACACCATTTCCAGTAGAGTCAACACCAAAATCAGTAATATTAACTCTTTCTGCCAAATTAGAGTGGTTGCTCATATTATTGTCCGCATCATTTGGACGAAGAAGTATCTTCTTACCAGAGGCACCTTTAGTTCCATCAATGAAGTCGCCGATGAACAATCCGGAGTCAGTTCCACTAATACCTGTTGAGTATGTAGATCCAAGAACATATATCCAATTTTCGTGCCTAACAACTCTAGTTCCAACTGGAGTTATGGCGGCGAGGGCACCGGCTCCGGGAGGATTTTTAGCTGCGAGTCTTACCTCGAACGATTGTTTTGTTGGTCCACCTGCAGTAGTAAACCCAATTCCAACTTCTGCTTGATTGAGAAGAACTTCACCACTATTACCACTAAAGTATCCAGCAAAAGCCGTTTTACCAACATCTTGAGCAATTAATTCATTATTACCAACTCCCGTAAAAGTTGCTAACGTAAAATTATCATTATCGGCAACTGGTTGAATTTTAATTTCTTCATCGGCATTTACTGGTAAAGTTGCGAATGGACTTGGTAATGTGTTACCATCAGTAATATTTCTTCTTCTGTTAATATAGAATCTAAAGGCTGTGGAACTGGAGTCAGTTGGATCGCTGTACTGAAAAACGTGATCTGTGTCCCCTGCAAGTGTAATACCGGATGGATATCCTCTACCCGCTAAGTCAGCGGACTGAGTGTGTGAGAATTTAGAAACACCATCCCACCTAACGTCATTAACGCTAAATTCATTTTCACTTGGATTTATTATCTCGAAGGTGTTGATATAACCAAAAGTAAGAGATCCTGTTGTAGGATCTAGATAGGCATATTTCTTAGCAAGACCGGTTCCGGTCATTAATGGTGCTGCGTGATTTTGTGCGGTATAAGGAGCACCGGCATTTGTAAAATCTGCACCACCACCTGATGTGACACCAACTGTTACCGAAACCCAAGCACCAATATCTCCATCATAGTACCACTCTTGAGTAAACCCTCGACCTATACCGTTGTCATCAGTACATCCTGATGTAAAACCAAAGGCGTATACTCCACATGTAGAACCGTCTACACCGTTTAACTCTGGAAAAAATATTGGATTGTCTGGATCTGGCATAGTATTTTACCCTATTTTTTGTTCATAACTATATATGAATTTTACTTAGTAACGTTTCTGTATAGCTGTATCCACACACCTTGAATTCTTGTAAATTCTAAACCAGAGGGTGGATGAAACCAACGATCTCCTGTTATTGATTCGTTGCCTGGAGCGTTATCGGAAACAAAGTAATTACCTCTCGGTCCAGTTGGACCTTGTGGTCCCGGCGATCCTACTATAAAAACAGGACCGGATGTTGCAGGACCAAATGAAACCTTCAGTTGATCGTCTTGTTTTATCTGTACATTTTCTAGTTGGTCGTCGGCACTTTCATTAACCTTTATTTGTTCGTCTTTTTTTACATTTACATTTTTAACAGCGTCTGAAGTTCTTATATGATTTGATGTGTGTTTAAAAATTATTTTTGCCATTCGACTCCCCCTAAATCTATCTTGTTGTCTCTCTGGCTAATTCAAACGTTCCTTTTAGTATAGTTTTTACCTCTCCCGTGTTGTTAAAGGTAAGAGTCAAATCATAAAAATTTCTTGTTGCAGGTATATTTGATATTGTTTGATTGTCTATTAAAATATAAACAGCACCAGTAGTACCTTGATAATTTAAAATTATACCACCCGTTTCTCCCGTAAATCCATTGCCATATGTAAAACCTAATCCACCACTCGGACCAAAAGCTCCTTTTGGATACCCATCATCAATAAATCCGACCAACTTATCATGGCCAGGTGCTCTTCGTATTTGCATTTCTGCAGACGCACCGGATAAATTTACTGGACTTTTATCATCATCCAAATAATTAAATTGTAATGTAAATGTGTCACCCTGATAATGAATTATCTGGTAGTCTAGATTTGTGCTGCTCATCAATGTCTCCTACGATATTTAGGAACCAGTGATTCCTATGGGGGCACCCATTTCCGGTCCACCCGGAGAAAAGTAATGAAGAATTGTAGGTGAATCGCTGGGTGGATTAAATACGGCCTTAGCTCCAGTAAACCCAGCAGTTCCTGTATAAGAAAACCCCGTCGTAAATGCTCCAGTCGCACCATCAATGGATGCCGCTATTTCTAACGGATATCCTCTGTTCGATATGTGACTTTGATCAAAACTATACGAAGTTCCCTTTAACATAGTTAAAACCGGACTAAGCTCATCACCAATTCTAAATAATACTTCATATTCCTGCTCGTCGCCGGGTGCAGTAAATATTGATAAATCTGTCGAGCCAATTCTTGAAACCTCAACTGTAAGACCAACTGGGAGAGATCGGAAAGTAGTGAACGCACCGGGTCTGTTGTCTTCATTTCCAAAAGCTCTAGAATATTCACCCGAAATTTCAGAATCATGAGAGTTTGGTGATGTTGGAATGGGTAATGCAGGATATGTATCAGCCCAGTCAGTATTTTCAGTTTGAAGAATTTCTCGTATTTGTGTAATAGTTGGTATTGGATTCCACCTAACTCCTAGAGACCCACCATCAGTCGCGGCGGTACCTAGAGGTCCCTTCATTTGATTTGTTGATGCTTCAAATATATCACCAGTGGTTAGTCCAGCAGGTAATCTTACATCAGACGATCCAAAGGCAATTCCAAATTGATTAGTGTTTTCCAGAGCACCACCATCAGAATAGTTATTAGCATACCCATGTGCTATTCCGTCTCCATTACTTTCCTCTAGTTCTCGAACTGAACCTCCTATACCATGAAAAGCCATATTATTTAAGTAAAATACATTTGCCTTTACATCCTTGGGCAATCCAATTTGTGTCTGCTTAAACAAAGTTAATCCTCTTGGATTTGCAACTGAGCTATCCACGAATAATGTATTAGATCTAAAGATTATATCCATTTCACCGTTTTCCATGTTGGATGTGGCATCTCCACCTTGGAAGGCATGTCCTACTTGACCACCGTTATCTAGTCTATCAACGAAATTATCAGATACAGATAAATTATTACTCCATTCGTATGTTTGTCCTATTGGCGTATCATTATTAAAACTGCCCAATTGTGCCGAAGCAGTTCTCTGACAATTGTAATATATGTTATGTTCCCCCAAGAAGTGTAAGTAAGACGCCTCATATAAAGAGTGGGGTTGACCATGATTAGTCGTAGGTAATTGGAATATATTATCCTTTATTGTTATTCTTCCCTGAACATCATTAGTATTACCAGCAAAGGTAGCATACAAAGCACTAGATGCCTGAGTATTATCGAATATACACCTCTCGACCGTCGATCCGGGAATTAAAGTAGAAAACCCTCTATATGCCATATCTTTAAAGACACAATTCTTTAAATGTGTTGTACTTTCTCCGTTTAATCTTGCAGCCTCAAAAACCCACCTGAAACTACAACCATCAAGAACCATGTTTAACAAATTAGCACTACTCTTCTGTAACGCACCGGGTGCGCTTGACCTCACACCATCATCGCGGATCTTTGCACCCTCGTTACATCCTATGACATGTATATTAGTAAGTTTGGTTGTTGGTATGGACACTCCAGCTTCTTTTTCGTCCGGGCTAATACCACTAAAGCTTAGTGCAAAAGGAACATTAGGAATATATGTATTGTTAGCATTTCCCGTTTCAGGTTTGTATAAAATTTTACCGTTAGTAACATCAAACGTATAACATGGATATGAACACTGGTTTATAATTTCAGGAATCCCAGTTAAAGCGTAAGTGAAATATCCTCCATATTCGGGGGTAATTTCTAAAGGAAATTCAAATATACCGGTGGAATGTGAGTAATTTTCCACAGGAGCCGTATACATTCTATTAGTGCCTGTTTTTGAGGATATTGCAAAACTTACATCTTCATCGCTACTAAACAAACTTCTTATTTCGGTTTGAGTTTCATCATGTGTGTTTTTAAAACCATACATCAAACCATACAAAACATCTATGTTAGATGCAGATTCCACAGTTACAACAGCATCACCTGCTTGATTTGTTATTGTATCTCCAGCGTTAAAAGTATTGTAAGTAGCTTGATCAAAAGATCCATGCTCTCTTCTATCTGCAACGAATTCTTCTGATGTGTTATTTCTAAAATACACTTCTCTACAATTTATAATTGGGTTTGGGGTTGATGCAGACTCATTTTTAAACCTCCACACAGTTGCCTTTGCTAAAGCAGTACTTTCATTTGTTCCGTTTCCAATATACACAGTAGAACTGTCTGGAAAAGCATCGTCAGATAAACCTAAACCACTAGCTAGAGTTAAATCTCTACCGTGAGTGTATGCTACTCCCCTATTGTCGGTTTGATCTCGTTCGAGAGATATTGTATAGTAAAAGTTGGTATGATACCCAAGAGTATTTCTTGGAGCCATACCTGTTGGACCTTCGGGAAATAAAGCCAATCCCGATTGGGTTGAGCCGGCGTTGGTGTCATAAAGATAAAAAGTTGGTGATATAGTAAACTGAGTTTTTTCGGCCGAAGTTAAAATTGTTTCATATACACCAAAAACATTAGTCTCCAACGCTCCAATAGCAGTTGAAGTTAAACGATCTGTAGAAAGTGCATCCTTATTGAGGAATCTGTTCATTCGATTGCTAAGTGTAGAACCTGCAGTTGGACGGAAATTTTTATATTCCCCATCCAAGGAACTATCCGCCAGTGTCCATCCATTAACAAAACCGGGATCACCATTACTAAAGTTAGTACCCCATTGAAACTGCTCAGTGTCTTCAATGTAATGGTTGTTTTCTGCTAAATGTTTACCAGAATTAAAGTCATCCGAATTAAATCCAAGTTTAGTAAATACCGAGTTACGAACCACGAAGTCATGTGCTCCGTCAGGTAGCTCGCTTGAATCTTGTGAAAGATTAAATGCAGTTCCAACAATGGTAGAGTTATCAACTAAAATGTGTCTCTTCCCGGAGGCTTTACCGTTCATAGAGGAGTTTGAAGATCCGGATTCGTCAGCAACCCAAAGAACATTAACTATTGCAATATCGTTCAGAGGTTTAAGAACTTCAGGATCAGTCTCGGTTTCTTTTATATAAGATTCCTGTATGCGCAAAAAGGCGGAGGCTTGCTTAAGTGCAACTAGATCTTGGAAGATATAGTTTTCTAAACCACCTGCACTAGACGTGAGTTGAATAAAGTCATTATGAAAACTAGTATCCCCTCTATTGTTATCAAAAATCGAACAACCAAGAGCTACACGAGTTTTCGAGAAGATATCTTCTGATGTTGTGAGAATTTGACAGTTACGAACTAAATCTGCCTTAGTAGTAGGACGAGCAACATTCTGTACCGTAGAATCAGTAACAGAGCAGTGAAAGTAATCACCAGTATAAATCTTGGTAACACTACCAGAATACCTATTCTGACCATCGAGAATACAGTTGTCAAACCACCATCCCGCAGAAACACCAGAGCCTTGTCCAATAGTCCAATGCCCATCGCCAGTCGGCCCTTGATTAGTTTCAATATTCTTGAGTCGTATATGACCTGCGTTAAGTTCTCCGCTACCCGACGACTGTGAGAAGGATGAAGTAAATTTCACATCACCCAAAGTAGCACCAACAACGGGTTGAATCGTTAGCCATGCTTTATCAACGGCGGCTACAGAGCTATTCTGTCCGCTTGGCACTCCCCAAGTGTAACCACCGGGTTCCATGAAGATATCGACAGCGTTTGCAGTGTTACCTCCCAGATTGGTTTTTATGAATCGCATTGCTTTATAAACGGTTGCAAATGGATCCGCTGTCCCTCCACTTACACCTGAAGCATCACTACCGGTGGGTGAAATGTAAAACTCATGTCGATCCACATCAGCGAACTTACAGTAAGCAACAAGGGCAGAACTATGCCTATCTGGTTGCCTCTCAACTAAATCCTCCTGAAGAACACGAGGAACACCAACTACAGGCACCGCTACAGCACGGATTTCAAATTCAGTGCCTGCTGGAACCCCGCTAGGATCAATATTAAAGCAAAATGCTTCGTGTCCAGTTGAAGGATTTATTGATCGCTCCGTGATGCTCGACACTGGACCGTTATTAACGGAAACATCCACACGAGAGATACCTGAGATATGAAATGCCAGAACACCAAAAGTGGTCGTGGTCTCTAGTTCCATCCATTGTGGCATATCCCAATAGGCAATAGACTTTGAATTGAATCCACGATCCCCTGAAGTTCCCTGCGTATCTATATCAAAGGTCGGACCACTCCAACCAGAACCAATCTGCACAGTAGGAATATTTGGGGTGTCACCAGAAATGGCACTGTTTCCAAAAAGATCAGTCCAAGTCGCCCGTCTACCTCCTATTATAGTTCCGTTTTTTAACTCTGTTATTTCTCTCCCATTTACTCGTGGTATACGTTCAAACACATCATCTGGATTAAAATCATTAATCTCAGCCTCATATGTACTACCACCCAGATCAACAACTCCAGTTGAGGACTCTAGTATTGCTTTCAAATCACTAAAAGTTCCAAATACTGGATCTGGAGGAAAAGCAGTGAACTGAGTTGGATCTCCGGGATCATCTCGATATAAAAGTAAAGTTTCATTCGCACTCGGAGCACCACCGGGGCCTAGTAAGTCCAAGAACCTTTGCTCTTCCCCCGAAGCGTTCCACGATTGATAAGTTGACCAAGCACTACCATCCCACACCGCTGCATATAATTTTCCTGTTATCGTAGAACTAGACTTAATTCTAAAATCATGAGTTGTATCAACTAAACTAGCCTGTGTAACACCGGGAAACTCTACCGAAGAATTAATTATTTGTAAATCTTGATAACCTGCACCTAGAGACGCAGGAAATTTATACTCACCATCTGCACGAGTATTCCAGTCAGAAACTTGACCAAAATTAATGTCTCTACTCTCACTTCCTCCTACGTTAGAAATCGTAGCCACACAGCGAAGAGAGGTTCCAGCAGAAGCTCCATTCTGACTTAAATCTAATGTTTGTCCAGTTACACCAGAAATAACACTATAATTTGATCCACCTGCAATATCTTTTTTCCACACATACGAAGTAGTGGGTGTGGGAGCACCTTCAAAAGAACCTAAACTAACACTAAGTGTTGTACCGGGGGCGGGACCAAAATGCGAACCAGTTGGACCCTCCAACCACCTTGCTCTGTCAACTAAATCAAGTGGAGTCCTCAGCTCTATTGTGACACCACTTGCACTATTAATAAGATCCGAAGAACTCATAGTTACGCCATTAAATATTTGATTATAAAATCCATTAAAATCGCAAACGTTTGAATTTTGTCTTCTTCTGAAATCTTTGCTTGTCATCGAACCTTTACTTGTCCGCACCGTCATGAACCAATCCTGATCAACTAATTCATTTGCAGATTCCAAATCTCTTATGTTACTCAAAACAAAAGTACGTAATCCGCCTTGGAACTCATTCCAATATCCAAGTCTTCCAGTCGGATTGGATTTAAATACATCAGTAGTACCTTTTGGTCCAGATGGTCCACCTGCAGTTGCTCCAATATAAAATCTATCATTTGTTCCGTCCGGATCTAATCCATACACCGCAAAAAACTCGACAGATGCCATAGAAGCACCAGCAATATACCACTGATACTTCAGATTTAAACTAGAATCTGAACTTGGAGTTCCTAAGAATTCAAAATCTGGAGATGAATTCTGAACTCTAAATTCATTTGTTGATCCGGGTCCGTATGAAGCACCAGGCAAGAGATCAAGGGGATGTAGAATAGAATTTTTCAGGCTGTTGCCAGCAATAGAGTTTACACCTCTGACTAAAACTGGACCTATTTGATTTCCGTGGGGGAAACCTAAACTTCTCTTATACAAGTCCACACCATTTAAAATAACATGATCGTAAGTATATCCAAGTTGAGCCAGAGCTGCATTATTACTTGGGCCTGTCCACCCAGAATTAACTAAAGCTATGTCTCTATATGTTTCTCTCCCAGTTCCAAAGAAACCAAAAGGTTGAACCTTTTGATCATAGTCAGTTCCTGAATAACCATACAATATATAATTTTCCATCAAGTACAAACCATCTGTAACTTGATTAGTGAATAATTGGTAGTGATCGGCATGAAGAGCAGCGTTTGCTGGGTTTAACTTGTCCGTAGATCTTGAATTAATGCACGCTTTAACGTTAGTATATGTGTCCTTTACCGTTTTGTTACAAGTGACATTTTTAGTTAAATATGCACCAATTGGACCATTTGCTGTTTGGTCAAAGTAACAATTTTCAAATGAAATTGCCTTTCCTTCGCTTTCACCTATTCTCATAAAACCTAATAGTGGAGGATTATTCACTAGATTATACGATCCCGTATCAAACCAGTCGGACTCGAAAGTGCAACCGTGGAACCACATCCTTGAGTCACTAAAATCTTCAGTATACCAACCATTGTCATAATTAGTTTCAGTCTCATCGACGGTCAGTCTCTTAAATACACAGTTCGTGACTTTAAGTGCATTCATTCTTGGACGAATATTATCATCTTCCCCGCTTCTATTGATGCCACCAGTGCTCAGGTCAATGGTAGGGACAACACCATCTGTTGGGATAACTTCTATCCAACCGAATGAAAATCCTCTATACGCATTACTAGAACCCTCTATGATATATTCACCGGTTTCGGTAAGCTCTATGATGTTTCTCTTACTCTCGTCATAGGTTTCGAGTAGGGTGTCGTATGCATCCCTCCAAGTTGTAGAGGTATCAATTGAGATTTTATTTTCGCCAGTAGCATGTGTTAACAATAGTTTTTGTGATCTAGAATATCCGTTAATTGGGTTTGCAGTTGCTCTTATCTCAAATGTTCCACCTGCGATGAATTTATCCGCACTTACACCAATGTAGTAAAAACCCTCTCCAGTTTCTCCACCACTTTGCTCGAAGCCAGCAGTAACTCCAGTTCCCCCGTCACACGAAACTGTAACAGAATCTATACCAGCACCATGAAAAGCGTACATGTCAAGAGTGAATCCGTCTGCACCCATTGTGTATTGTTCAGGGAACCCTAGTTTAAAGGCTGGGTACGATTCACTTGCAAATACATCTACATTCCCCGATCTTATTGTTGTAGATTTTTCTACAAAGTTTTCAGAATAGCCAGTTCCGGGTTCAAGAACACCTTGTGGATTAAAAGATCCCTGAACTTCACCTACAACTGCAGATACCGTGACTGGATTGGAAGTTGCTACTAAGTCAGTTTCACCAGATCTTATTGCAGTTAGAGTACATCTGATTGGAAATCCAAGATACTCAGAGGGAACTTCTACCGTGCTTGGATTAGTGCTGAAAGTAAAGTAATTAGAGCCGGTATTAGCTTGCCAATTATATGAAAGTAAATCATAACCAATAGCATCTGTAACCGTCCCTGCAATTCTACCTGCATACGCAGGTGAAACTATACTAACAAAAGACATGGATAATGAAGCACGCTGCACAGGCTCATCTGCAAATAGAGTTGTTACAGCAGAACCTGCTATATTGGTAAGTGTAATTTCTGCCGATAAAGTTGCACCAATGTCTGCGGCAAGAGGAGTGTAAGCACTAGAATTTGCACCAGATATTAAAGCACCACTTCTATACCACTTATAACCTACAGAAGGTGTGGGTTCACCTCTAATGACTAAGTTATCGACAAAAATTTCCTGCTGTTCAGTTGGAGGAATTGCGTTTGCAGAATTTAAAAATGGCTCTTCTACAAAAGATGGTAATTCAAGAACACCACCAGATTCATCGGTAGATAACACCTTGGTTGACTGTCCGTATAAATTGGTGATAACAATTTTAACTCCAATTGAAGATCCAGTATCGTCAGTTTGTACTTCATATGTTGAATTGTTAGCGCCCGGAATAGTTTCTCCATCTTGCAACCAAGAGTACACCACAGTAGGTTTTGGAAATCCAGATATATTTAAATTTTCTACACGTAAAGTATCTCCGACGAATGGGGTACTCATCCTGATTCTCCTGTTATTTCTTCGTTTCCGCCAAATCCTGGCTCAAGTCTGTCTCTTATTCTACTGACTGGTGCAACATCCATCCTACCACGAAGTATTGTAATTTTTGTTCCAGTTGTGAGATCTTTTATTTGAAAATCGTAAGAATATTTCCCAGCTTTCATAGCATAAGTGGTTTCTGAATCTATCTCTATATGAACATCACCAGTCACACCAGAGTAATTTAAAATAATCCCACCAGTATGTCCAGTAAAACCAGATCCCGACACAAAATCACCCGAGAGTCCTTTACCGAAACTACCCGTTGGAAAATTTTCAGTAAGCTCTCCTAGAAGAAATGGACTGTCGGGACTTCTTCTCACCTGTAATTTTGCTTCGTAGCTAGATAAATCTATACCTATATTATTGTTATCAGTATAACTAAAATCTAGTTTATAGGTATTTCCCCTAAAAACATAAATATCATAATTAGATAAGTCTACTGCCATGTATTTTTCCTAGAAAAAAGCCTCACTCTATTTAGTAGTGAGGCTGTTCCAAGAAACTGGGAATAACGGTTGTATTAATTTTCCTATTATTTCTGAATATTGACGAACTTCCCATTGGGCATGATTATCAATACGTTGCTTATAGAAGCGAGCATATGCAGCGAGAGATCCTGTCCAATACCACTCCGTATACATCCCCTGCGGAAGCATAAATCGTGCTTGCTCTGGTGCTACACCTGCTTCGAGGAGATCATTGTAGGTACGCATACAACCCTCCAGCATGTTATCGAATGTCTGCTGTAGATCTGGTTTGATATTAATGAAGTCATCACTACCCTGCTTTGCACCGTCAGTCGGTTTTCCTCGCCACTGTGGGGTGTAAAACTCAGGTTCAAACGACACGTAACGACGACTGATCTCGTTCTCCACAAAACCCTGTTTATGCTTGAACATCTGGGTGCGAATGGAAACTGGTGCCTTGATTCTCAGAGTGATCTGTGGGTGTGCAAACGGGGTCCAATGTTGGTGTTTGGCGAGATATCGAATGAGTTTCTGATCTCTTGTACCCAACTTACGAACATCTTCTTGATGATACGAAGATCCCGATTCTTTCAAACGAGTGACTGCCTCTTCATCAATCTCCCACTCGGTATCTTTAGAAAAAGAAACTCTAGCTGCATTACATACAGTGAGATCAGAACCCATGTGATCGACTAGCTCAACATGACCTTTACATAAAACTTTCATACTTTCCTCCATCGGTTTAAACGCATCATGGCTTCTAGTCCAGAGACTGCATTATCATCCATAATTTTTTTAATTTGTTTCGGTGTCATATGATAAACCATATCGTTAATATCTTTGTCTTTAATTCCATTTGGCCAGATACAAACTGTCTTACCCTGATCAATTAAGTTCTTATTAAAGTTAATGATCTGTTGATTTCTCGGTTCGTTGTCAAGAACATAAACCATATCGGTGTTTGCGAAGCGAGCAGGTTCATTCTCTACAGATGCAGCACCAACCATTGCAACCGTGTTGTCGATGAAGAGACTGTCTAGTGGTCCTTCCACCACATAGACACGCTTCTTTGGATTTGCTCGCCACATACCATACCAAAGACGTTCAATTGACTTATCAGACTTTACAGTAATATATCGCAGAGTTGTTCTTGCATTAAACTCATCTTTCATTGACAATGATCTACCCTGAACTGCAACAACATCGTTGCCTTTATTAAAAAAAGGAATAACAAGACGGGGCTCTGGTAGAGTAATCTTTGCAGGAGAAACATTAGGATCAACAAGTTTCATATAAGCATGAAAATTATCAGTATAGTAAAGAATATTATAAAACTTCTTAGGAATTTTACGCATTTCTACAAACTGACGACAAACATGATCTTCCGGCAAATCTTTAACGGTGACAAGAGGTTTTAAAAGATTATGTTTTGTTTTGAACTTTGGTTTACTAAACATGCTATTAATCTCACTCTCGGACTTTTTCTTAACCCGTGTTCCGTTCTTTTCTTTCCACACTTCGACGGAATATTCTTGCTTGAGAGTTGGATCAACTTGGTCAAGAAACCCGTAAACATCAGACGAGTACCCACAATTGTGACACTTCGTAAAGTATTTATTCTTACTCTCAAAAAAGTAAAACCGAGCTTTTGTTCTGTTCTTTTGTGAGTCACCACAGATAGGACAGCGACAGTTTGCAAGGTTGTTCTTGGTCCACTTAAACTTGTCCAACTGAGAAGATATGATGTTGATATATTTTTTGTCAATGAAAGAAGTCATTATTATTTCCAAGACGAGAAATCAGGTTTCTTAAATTTATCTCCAAATGAAACATCATATCCAGAACCTGCTTTTTCCTCTGTAGTTTGGTTAGAGTTTATTATACCATTCTGCTCTTCAATTTCCACATCACATAGTTTCATCTTTGGACGATTAATACCAAGAACAAACTTACGATTCTTGACTGGATCATTATAACGATTCTTGAGTTGCTTTACCATGATCTGATCTCGCTCCTCTAGTTCCTCGGTAGAAATCAAAGCAAACATGAGATCGGCAGTTTGTGGTAGACCGAAAGACTCACTCGTATCCTCAAGACCCATGTCTGAATTATTAAAGCCAGATCGGTTAACCTGTGTCGCAGAGAAGATCGGTACATTCTTTTCGATTGCAAGACCACGAAGTTCTTCGGCAATCGCCTTCACAAAAGTGTAAGAGTTAACTGCACCATTGTTCTTAAGTCTTGAAGAGGTACAGATGTTTAGATAATCAATGAAGATAATATCTGGTTTGAACTTTCTCTTGAGCCAGAGTTCATCAAGAAGATTGCGGAAGTGGGTAGCCCCAGCGGATGCTGTGGGATACTCCTTGATGATCAACTTACCCTTGACATGATCGGAAATCTTTTGCAACTTACTCTTGTAGATATCTTTAGGAAGTTGTGCAATCTCGTCAATCGGCATGTCGAAAAGGTTCGCATCAATTCTTTCTGCGATTCTCTCCTCTGCCATCTCACAAGTGATGTATAGAACATTCTGATTTTGTGACAGACAGGCAGCAGCATGATGACACAAGAACAGAGACTTACCGACACCAGTACCCGCCATAACAATGTTCAATGTCTTTTGGGGTGTACCACCGCCGGTAATTCTGTTCATATAATCAAGATCAAAACCAATCTTGGTTTCTACTTGGTTGTAGAATTCGTATCTTTCTTCACAGTCTTCGATGTAGTCGTGTCCGATGTGGGCGTCGAACGAGACTGCGAGGGCGTCCGAAAGGATGCTTGGGATTGCATTCTCTGTCTTTGACTTCGATTTGCCGTCAATGATGTGGATTGATTCCATGATCGCATTGTAGATAGACCTTTCTTTACAAAATGTTTCTGTTTCATTTACTAACCACTCCTGATCCGTCTTATCATCAACAGACAAAGAGTCAGCCAACTTTTTACAAGACTGAAATGACTCATCATTCAATCCATCTACTCTATCTAGACATACTAATATAGCATCTTTAGTCGGAGTTGTATTATACTTTTTTATAAAGGATGATATTATATTGAATAATATTTTGTCGTATCTTGCCTCAAAGTAATCCTCAACTAAAAAAGGAGCGACTCTTCGTGAAAAAGAGTCGTTGTATGCTAAGTTCGAAAGAATCAACTTTGTGATATCACTCATCAGTGTTTTCTACTTTCATTTCGCCGTATTTGAATTCTTGAGAAGCGGCATCATCTAACTGTTTCATCATCTCTTCGGTAAAGTACTTTTCGGGTTCCTTATATACCGACTTCTCATAGACTTTAGTACCATCTGGAAACTCGTACCTCGTCGAGACCTTCTTAATTATACCATACTTTTCTGCAAGAGTCAAGAGTCCATAGTGCTTATCTAGACCCTTGTCATAATGAAGCATAACATCAACCATAGAATTTTCTTTAGTAAGGCGAGACTTGTAAAGTTTACAGTGAACAATATTTCCGATAACATCGGTTCCTTCCTTGACTTTCTTCTTGGAAAGATAAACGATGGTGGATGCCGCGTACTTCAAACCGGCACCACCACTCATCTCCTTAGTCGGGAACATGGAGCCAACTGCTGCGTATGTGTGGTTCGTCATGATCATAGGAATACCAGCAGCACCGAGCTTGAGAGTAAGAACACGAAAAGTTGCCTTAATAACCTGAGCACGAGTCATGTCCCGCGTTGTTTTGCCGTCTGCAGTATCCGTCATCTCTTTTTCGGTCGAAAGCATACCAAGAGAGTCCAATACAATCATCATTGGTTTTTTGTCTTTACTCTCGTTATACTTATCGACAATACTGATTGCCTGATGGCGGAACTCTTCTACTGTTGATACAGGCATCACTGCAACTCGCTTTGGATCAATACCCCTACCAATAATCATTTCGGATGTCACTGCCTGCTCAGAATCAAAATAAAGCACAACCCCATCAGGGCGATCACGCAAAAATTTAGAAACGATTCCAAGGGTAAAATATGTTTTTCCCGTGGCGCTTTCGCCAGCAATAGCAGTGATTTTATTATCTGGTATGCCTCCATAAATAGACCCACTAAGAATAGCATTAAAAATAAAACAACCAGTATCGACGAACCCGTCGATGTCAGCGCCTGCCAATCCCTGATCAACGATGCTTGCATACTTATTTCCTGACTCTTTAATAAGATCGTTCAAAAATTCCATGTTTCTCCTATCCAAATAACTCTTCTAGAGTGCTAATTTTTTCAGTCTTCCAATCAATAACATCCAATATATTTCTAAGTGGATCCAGAAAACTTTTATTAAATTGCTTATCATAATCAATAAAGCTATCTAATCCCAATTCCTTAGGAACAACAGTCTTGAAAGATATAACTTGATCCCCCCTAGGACCTCCGATTGGATTTGGACTCTTTAAGTAAATAAACTTAACCTTATCACCCTCAAAGATAGTTTCATACTTACGAGTCAATTTCATCTTCTTCATGTAGTGATTATATATCAAAGCACCCTTAACTGCAATAGGAGTTCCTTTAGAATAAATGTCTGTATTACAAGAGTACTTTTTTAGGTTCGAAACTCCACGGGGGAATGCTATCTCCTCCGCTTTCTCCTTATAAAAAGTTTCTTTAAATCCGACGATAAATTCCTGTATGGTTTCCTCGTCTGTAGTAAGAATGAGTCTAATGCATTCCTTGAGTTTCTCTCGCACGATCGCTGGTGTCGAAGATCTGGTAGTTTCAATACCCATGATTTTGAGTTTTGGTTGTTCATACCTGACACCCTCGCTGTCCCACACATTCAACATGTATCTTTTCTTTGCTGTCCATATACCTTTTTCCGCGATAACTTCACGGCCCATTTGCATTTTGTTTTGATACGCATTCATAGTCTCAGCCAAACTAGCGTACTGTTTGTCAATAAAAGGCTGAATAATCTTTCCTGATGCTTTGTCTAGGAAATTTACTTTCTCTTCTGTGTTACCCTCTGGTAAGAATTTATCAATCAATTTACCCAACCGTAGATAAACAGAGTCAGTATCCGAAGCCACAACATAATCATAATCGGTGCTTCCAATATGTTCGTTTAAAAATTCATTTAGTTTATCTGCAATCCAACGAATACTTAACTGTCCCGAATGTGTGATTGCCTCTGCCATATCAACGTCATAGTAACGAAAGTATTGATTGCCAATCGCACCATAAGCGGAGTTCAATTGAATCTTACGAACCAACTGAAAATTGTTAAACTTTGCAATTTGATAATCTAGTTCTCTATTATCAGGATCTTTCTCTTTCTGCTTCTGACACTCAATCATCTTCTTTTTGTACATACTACGTTCTTCGTACATTTTTTCCATCAACTCAGGAAGAAAACCATACTTATCTTTGCGATAAAAAGTTCCGTTCGCAGCAACAGAAATATCATACTCCTTTAGTTGCTTGAGGTTATCATAGCAACCAGCATATGTGTGTTCAACATCTCCTTTGAGGATATTGTTCACACCAATACCAAATGAAAGTTCACCATGATCTCGAATAAGAGTTTCTGGACTAATGTTGTATTGCATAATTAAGTGTGGATAAAGACTATTCAAGTCGAACGAAACTATCCAATCATGCTGACCAACAATTGGTTCCTTGACATAAGCACCTGCGTACTGATCGTCTTTTTGTCCACCTTTTTTGGGTGGGATAACAATATTCTTTTCTCGTAGATAATGATATATGATTGCATCCCAAGTTCTAACTTGGGAGAAAACATCCTCATAATTTACCTTTGCAGCGTATGCAAGTGCGAGAGCGAGTTCCATCAATTTTAGTTTATCTTCAAGACGCTGAACCAATTTGACATCAAGAATATTATAGTCAATAAACTTTTGGAAATCATTCTTGTAAAAGTCTTTGATTGAATCATATTCACCATAATCCAACTTACGCTGACCCAATTCCACAAAGGCAATATGATCAAGTCTATACGACTCCTGATTTGTATATGTAAATGTTTTATACAAATCAAAATAATCGACAATGGAAACACCAAGAATTTGATAAACCAAATTCTTCTTTCCTTGCTTCTCAATATACTTATCCCTAAGTCGGTTCCAAGGAGAAAGACGCTTTGCGTGCTTTGGTTTTAGAACCTCCTTGATTCTAGAGATAAGATATGGAATATCAAAGAATTTTACATTCCAACCAGTAACTATATGTGGAGTATTGCTTTCCCACCAGTCTATAAATTCTAGAAGGAGATCTTCCTCAGTCGCAAAATTATAGTAATAAGTTTTTCTTTCATTGGTCTTAAAATTACCAAGACCAAAAACATGAGTCTCTCCCATCATGGAAACTGTAATCGCAATTACGGCCTCCATTGGATTTTCTACTTGAGGAAAACCACGCTCACAAGTTGTCTCGATATCCATGTAGCAAATTGGAATCTGCGAATAATCATAATTTACTTCAGATGGAAAATTGTCCCCAATGTACTGATACACATAGTCTGTATTACCATACACAGTAAAGTTAGGAACATTTTCATATCGAGAAACAAAATCTCTACAATCCTTAATTGTACCGGGTTGAATATCTTCGACATATGTTCCATTTAAGGTTTTATATTCAGAAACTTCATTTGTTGGGACAAAAAGAGTTGGATTATACTTCTCAACTCTTTTTATCTCAACCCCATTTTTAATTCCTCGGTATAGGATACCATCACCAACGAGAGAAACGTTGGTGTAAAAATTAAAATCCATTATCTCTCCAGTTTTCACCATCCATTGTATCCTTACTGGTGTAGTTGACTTTTTGATACTCCTGCTCGAGAAGTAATTGTTTTTCTGCCTTCGATGTATTATCGACCGATTCCTTATCACTAACATAGGCAGAAAGTAAAACCATGTAATTTATTACGTCCACTATTGTATCAGAAAAACTTTCATCTTCAACATGCATTTTACCAGAATTAAGAAACGAAGATAATCGACTTATCTTGTCCGTAACTCTTGTCATGAATCCTTGCTCTGTTGAACAGATACCTAACGACTCAACTCTGGTAAAATTAGCGAATGGTTCAGTTCCTTCGCTTCCGGCATAATCACGATTCTTAAGAGCCATAAGATCTTTAGCCTCACTACATACGTCACAATGATATTTTAAAAGTTCATCTCTGGTCATACACTACTTCCTTCTGGTCTATTGTAACCATTTTTCATGAAAAATTCAAAATTTTCTTCAGTTCCTTTTTTTAATTTAAAGGGCAATTCTTTTGTTGGGTCGATAAAACAATCAGATCTACAAATATTAGTTTCAAAAGAGAAGTATAAATTATTATCCAACTCACCATTAACATGTTTGAGGATCCATCGTTTAGACAAATCTGGTAGGGTATCCTGACACTTAGAGTGTGCTTCAATTTTTTGTTTTATCTCACCCGTGTTTTTGTCATAAATTAAAAATTCATTAGTTTCTATAATCATATATCACTTACCAGTTGATCCAAAACCACCCTTGCGATTAGATCCCCGATCTTTCTTGGGTGTGGCGTTTGTGTATGTAATGTAACTAACTCTTCGATATTGCTGAATAAACTCAACCTGAGCAATTCGATCGCCATGCTTGATCGTGTAGGGGATGTTGGTGGTGTTGTAGAGGGGAACGAAAACTTCCTTGTCGTAGTCCGAATCAATGACACCCTCTGCGTTGATCAGAGTAATCCCATTCTTCCATGCCATGCCTGATCGTGGGTGGAGTCTTGCAGAAAACTCAACACCCATATTAAACACCATACCAGTTGGGATCAATGCTCGACACTTAGGTCCAAGTTCAAAAGTAGTCTCTGGAACATCATTCACGAAAGTGACATCAGGCATCGTCTTGTGTAGTTGGTTGTAGCAATCATACCACTGAATCTCGCGGATGACTGCTGGCTTATCCTCGGGTGGGACTGGCGCACGAAGGTGAGCATGGATGTCCCGACACGCAGCCTCATTGGTAGAATGATTGAGTTCGAGCACATTGGGGTACAACTTATAAATCTTCATAGTCTCTGACATAGGTATAGAATCTCCACATGGTTTGCATGAATTATACAGGAAAAACGTGAGTTGTCAAGTTAGATCTACGATCTTCTCCAGACGATTGGGGAACTACTTACCTTCTGGAACGTACGACCACTAACGGTAACTTTGTCGCCTGGAGAGGAAGAACTCAGTGAGAGTGTTCCTGAGTCTGTAACACTAAAAGTTTTGTTCTTTATACGGATCAATGCGTTCTTTGTGATCGTCGTGTCACCAGATGCTCCTGCCTGCTGGAACTCTGCTGCATAGCCAAAATCAGATGGGTTTGCTATAGTAAAGTCTTTATTAGCAGAATCTACAAAAGGATCTTCTGCTAGGACTGTAATATTAGTTTCAGACGCACAATTGGTAGTACTACTTGTACAGTTATGATAAAAGTTATCGACGAAAAATATTTCTTCTGAAATTGCGAGAGTCTCAGTACCGTCTGGTGAATTAATTCTGTCGTCTACAAGTATACCCCTAGTACAATTAGAAAAAATGTTCCCTGAGACAAAATATGACGCCCTATTATCAGTTTCACTAATTGCATCAAAATATATACCATTCAAAGCACCGTGTATGATATTACCCATAACATCATTTCGGTCTGAATATGTAGAATCTGTATGGTGGATTCCATTTCCATTGCTATATCCGTTTCCATCAACATTCAGATTAACGTTAATAATGCAGTTGTCAATACCACTGTTAGAGGCACTTCTTTTCGTCGCAATTCCGTGCTGACCATTCCTCGCCTCAACGTAACAATCTGATATTCCTCGGTTGTTGGCAGAAGCAAAAAGAACAACACCCTCATCTTCATCGGGTGAGTTTGTAGAATAATTCCCTATGAATTCACATCTAATAGCATGTCCACCTGCACAATCAATTGCAGCACCCCATGTACCAGTATTTGTATGTTCGAATCTGCAATTTTCAACTCTCACACCATTACGAAGTCTAACCATACCGGCATTAGAATATGATCCCGTAAAACTAAAATTTTTGATTCGAGTGAATCCTCTGTCTTCTCTCCAGACCAAACTCGACAGGTTAAAATCCACTCTTAAGCCATCGTTAATTGTACTATGATAACCTATGATTTCTATATAACCATTCGGAGTACCACCATTATCAAATCGAGTCGGTGTATGTGCTGAGGTATCGCTCGTTACAGTGGAACCACTTATAGATACGGGAGAAGATCCTTGTTTCACATATAGAGTATCACCCGCCTGCAATGTAGAGATTACATTTTTAAAGGTACTGCTGCTACTAGAACCATCGGGTAATGTAGCAGTAGTAGACCCGTCATAGGCATTTGCCTCAGAAGAACCATCTGAATTACCCGTCGCATCGCCATGGAAGTAATATACAGCCATTATTATTCCGACGAAGAAGAGTTATAAAATAACGGTCTAACACAAGGTTTTGATATAACTGCTGAGGCTGTTGCGTCAATATCTCCAAGAAGAGCACTGAACACAGCAGCGACTGCATTGATGTCTGCACCAGTCAAACGACTAATACCCTCTGCGTCTCTACCGTCTACTACGGGCGAAGTATCGTTGGGAAAATCGCTGCTTAGTTGTGCCCACTTAAGTGCAAAATCATCTCCCCGTGCTTTCATGTAGCGAATGTTTTCGCACATGGGTCTAATGTATTCGTTGACGAACTTAATCGCCTCTGAGTCTGTAATGTCTGCCATTTAATTATCTCCTTTAAAGTATTTATGAAACTGAAGTAAACTCGTAATCCTCATTTTGAACACCACCCATGTTGGTAGTTCCAAATATTTTGTAGAGGCTGGATGTTCTTTTTATTCTAAAGTCTTTGTTTGCATAATCAACAAAGTCCCCAGTAGTTATGTTTATCGCATCAATCGCATCTTCGTGTGAGTCTAAGTTATTAAAATTACCAGAGGTGTTGGAACCCACTGCGATAAGTTGTGTACCCTGCATTCTCGAATCATCCGCTCCCGTGTTGATAGCATATCCACCACAACCAAAAATTACACAACCCCCTATTATATTTGCACTAGTGGCTGAATCAGCGGAGGACATTGTAGCAGTATTAATTCCATCGCTACCACAATTTACAACCGTGTTATTTATCATATTAATACCAGCATTTCTAATATTTGTCGCATCATTAATAACACCATGACGACCGATATTATAAATCAAACAGTTTTTAAGACCAGGCTGACCAGAACCTGTTTCTACTCCATCACAATTTCCACTTGTAACACTTGTCCCACCCCCATGAATAATGCAAGAGTCAATATCACAAGGATTTGCTAAGGAGACTATACTGTGATATTGAGTAGAATTCGCGTGCATTTCACACATATAAAACTTATTTCTCTGTGCTTCTATAATTATTGCGGAGTCACTGGCTGGTGCTGCCTTAAAATGACAACCCTCAAACGATTGTAGATCCATATCTCCTATTGTATTGTCGATTATTCCACTTTGAGAATAACTACCTGAACTGTTCTGAAATGATATACACTTATAAACAGTGTTTTCTTCAGTCTGACATATGCGATCGTTATTAGACTGAATGATCACAGGATAATTTGATATATCTAGACCATTACCCGCCTCATTGAACTTAGGTCTAAGAATATTTCCGCTTGCATCCGCACCCACCCACTGATTGGGTTGAGATTTACTGGGCGCAGATCCAGAAAAATCGAGTGCCGTCGTGCAATTATAAGTTCCTTCCAACCAAATAAATTTTTTGTCAGCACGGTCGAGTGCTTCAATGGTGGTAGACCAATCACCACTACTAATCGCAGGTAGAGCGTTAGCAACGGAACTACCAGAGTTGTCACCAGCACCAGCAGGAGAAATGTAAATATCAGTTAGTGCCATATATTATCTCCCTTCAAATACCAAGAAAGCCTGGGCGAAAGTTGAACCCGAATTATTACTTAAGACATCAAGGTACAAGAAGTTACCCGCTGTTATACTAGAAACATTAAACGCGGTAGACGATCCCGTGAGTCCACTAACACCAAGAGAACAACCCGTTATTGCGTTGACGGTAGGCGTAGCAAAATCATTTCCTGCAATATAAACTCCTGCGGTAAACCCTCCAGTTTTACTTGCCCTCACATCAATGTTAGTGAGTGTTGCATTGTAGGGAACTCTATATAAAGACTTTGTTTTTGCTCCAGTTGATATTGCAGACGAAGAATCAACTGAAAATGTGGCAACATCGGTTAGTGTTGGACCATCAGATCCAGCAGCACCAGCAGCACCAGTAGCACCAGTAGCACCATCAATACCAGAAATCTGCAACCAACCAAGTGTTGTTCCATCAAAAACATTTGCATAATACAAACCTGTGTCGTTTTCAAACCAGAAGTCACCAGTTCCAACATCTGATTGTGCAGGGGCTGTGTTGCCTGCTGTATAACCGATGCTACTACCACCACCACCACCACCAGCAGTGCTTTGGAATGTTCCATCAGGGAAGGTAATACCTGCTGCATCAAGCGACAGTCCTTGCTGCAAAGAAAATGTATTGGTCAAGTGTGCAAGAGTCACCCCGGCAGTGGTGAATGTCATCTCATCATTTGCAGGGAATGCAATGTGAGTATTTGTATCGCCATCATGTCTTAATTTTTCTTCGATAGTAACAATAGAAGACTTTAGACCTATAGAGGTTGCAGCAGTAAGATTAATGATGTTATGACTATCTCTAATTAATATCTTATTACCGTTACCATCACCATTTACATCACCTATAGTTGTGTTTAAGGCAGCAGTATTTAGAAAAGCATGTCCGTTGTGATTTCTAATACTAAAACCAATTGCGTTAGTGCTGGCAATGCCGGATCCGAGTGTAATACCATTATCACTAGAAATACCCGCTACATGCAATACAAGACCAGAAGTATTAACATCACCAGTCAATCCATTGAATGAATCAACAACATCTTCGCCAGTATGTCCATGACTACCACTAGATGAAGCGGAGGCTTGTCTATCCCAAGCATAACCATTCCATTCCCATGTTTTTTCACCTATAACATGTGTATCTGCTACGCTTGGATTTGTTGGAAACGCTGCCATTTATTCTCCTATACCTCCACCCAAAAACCTTGTGTCCTAACATATAATGTCTCTGTATCTGTATTTAGGTGAAAATCTCCTGTAGCATAAACACCAACTACAAAATCAGCAGAAGGACCAGCAAACATTCTTGGCACATTACTAAGAGATATACTTCCCTCTCTACCATCCACATTTACATCAAAATGATCTCCAACAAAATCAAATATTGGAATTGATCTGCCCTTAATAAAATCATCTTTCTTAATATCAACACCACCACCCCCAGAAGAAGCGGCATTAATAAACTTATTCATTAGTTGCTGATTGACTTGTCCACCCGATAGAAGTTTTTCGAAAAACTTTTTATCTAGAGTAATTATTCCAGAGTCTTCATCCAAGACAAGAGGATACTTTGCTCGCATCGAAAGAGAATCGCCTGGATCGCCCTTATCTCCCTGTGGTCCTTGTGGTCCTACATCACCAACTTCTCCGGGGAAACCAGACTGTCCTCTTGGTCCCCTGTCCCCCCTTTCTCCCTTGTCTCCTTTGGGTCCAATATCTCCGGGATCTCCCTTTTCTCCCCGTTCACCTTTATCTCCAGGCTTACCACCAAACCCTATGGGACCTCTATTTCCCTTTTCTCCTCGCTCACCGGGAGGACCCGGTTCCCCCGGTTCACCTTTTGCTGCAGCGGCTCCGGGAACCCCCTGCTCACCTTTATCCCCTTTATCCCCTTTATCGCCTTTATCTCCCTTTGGTCCTTGTTCGCCAACATTACCTCTCTCACCCTTTTCACCCTGGCGTCCAACCTCACCGTCTTTACCGTCTTTACCATCATTTCCAGCAGGACCGGGAATACCATCATCACCTTGTGGTCCTTGTTCACCGGGAAACCCTCTTGGTCCGGGAGGTCCAACAAGCTTTTCCTCTTTTATTATTTCAGTTACATATTCTTTCTTTTTTAATAAAGCGTCTTCTACCACTAAGTCGTAATTTAATTTTTTCTGTTTTGGTTTATTTTCTATTATTTCTAAAACATCATTAAATTTTTTATTTGATCCACGAACAGCAACAACTTCCTCACCATCAACTAGGTATATCACATTCATACCCATATCGACAGATGTTGATCTATCAAATTCAGTTACTTGACTCTCTTCATATAACCTACCAGCAAATAAATTGACATTGGGAGGACCTATCCACTTGTAATATCGTTTAACTTTATTTTCAATATAAGGTTGAATGTGTTCTTTGAATAAATCACCCCCACCTAGTATCTTAACCACCAAACCAGATTCTGTAATAAAATTTTTACCCTTAGAGAAAAAAGAAAATGCATCAGAATCGCCCAATGAAACCGCCTTTACATGAAGCAAATCAGTTTCTTCTATGATTTGATTTTTTCGTATATCTTGATTTATAGTTTTTTTAACTATCCATTTAGACATTATCAAACATCCCAAAATCTATTGTAACCATTTGCTCTATAAACAAAATAATTATTACCGCCATCAATTGTCCAAACTTTCCATAAGTGCATACCAAAAGTCATTCCTCCGGTTCGTCCGCCGAACGTCGATCCATCCAAACCTTCATCAAAATGAACAACACCTGGGGATCCAGAAGTATTTAGTCCTATGAAATTTAATTGGCTAGGATTTTTTGGGTTATCTACCAGTAAACTAATCTCAGCGAAAGTATTAGCTGTGGGTGGATCTACAAATCTAATTGAAGTTTCAAAGCTAGTCGTGGCTTCGGCAAATTGTATTATGTGAGAATCGGAAACTGTAAGAGATGCGTCATAAGTTATGCCACTAGACCCAATATCAGGTGTTGCTAAAGTATTTAAATTAGAATAAGTTTGTTGAGTTTCTGTAACAGAAACCCATGCACCAACATCACCATCATAGTACCACTCCTGAGTAAATCCTCGATCTGTTTGATCAGGATAAGTACAACCAGAAGTAAACCCAAAAGAATAGACACCACAAGTTTGTCCGCTTGTACCATCTAATTCAGGGAAGAATATGGGATTATCAGGATCTGGCATTTGCTAAGTAAACCTATAATGTCTATATTTATTATTTATGCTTTTTGTTTTGGTCGTTTTTTATAACCGGACTTCTCTGGCGATTTAGTTGATTTTTTATCTCTATTTACCCTAGCTTCTTTTTCTGTCTTGTTCGCTTCCTGTTCTCGTATCTTCTGTGCTTGTTGTTGCACATTAAGTTGTTTCATAACATTTTCATATGATCTAAAGTTTTGAAGAACTCTAGTTCTGTGCATTTCAGGCATTAGATTTTTTTCCAATAAAGTCTTACATGCCTCATATCCAACCTGTGGTTGATTTGCATAAAAAGCACTAGCTCCCACTTCATCTAACATACCCCATCTATAAACATCCTCCTGAATAAACAAGATATCGGTTTCGGGATAGGGTATCTCCAGACCCATGCGAGCATAAACATATGCAACCGCTGGTTTATTATTCATTCTATACATTCTAGCCAAAAACCACAGGGGTTCTGCTCTAGTTGGTCTGCTATTATAGCAATCTATAAATGCACCAGCTACTTCATCTTCAGACCGTTCCATAACACCTTTTAGTATTGCACACCTGAGTCTAGAATAATAAACTTCTTCATTCCATCCACCCATATCAATTCTCTTTTGATATGCCTCTAAAGACTTCTCCCATTGTTGAGAATCGAAATAACTTTGAGCAAGGTAAAACTGATACCGATCATTATCCGGCTCATCAATTATAGCTTTCTCTAAAACCTCAGCATCTCTTTTGTATTTTTCTATTGGAGCTATACCAACGTTTCTATTACCTTCTGTTCTTGCTACAATTCTATAGTGTCCATTTAACTTAACAGTGGTAACTTCCTCTCGGGGTTTTCCATCACATGATGCATACTCATGCAATATTCCTTTGTAAGACCAGTCAGATGATAACTTAAATATTTGGTTCCTCCACCAACTAAAGTCACCTCTTCCAATCTTAAGAGTGTATGAATCTGCAGTCATATCAGTAGGGAATACAACTTTACCATCAACATAATCATCGGCGTCTATTACCCAAGCATAATCTGATCCACTTTTTTTTGCATTTTGAAGTGACTCAGTTCTAGATCCTATTTTACCAGCATGATCACCGAAACCCTTCCAATCCGACTGATGTACCTCACCGGGAACGCCAAGCTCTTCCATAGTTTTCTTAATTAACTCTTGAGTCCCATCAGTAGAACCAGTGTCTGTAATATCATAGCGGTCAACATAGCTCGCTATAGACTTTAGGCACTGCTCTATAATATGAGTTTCATCTTTTACGATCATACAAAGTGTAATAGTTGGGCGCGACATAATATCTCCATAATTTTAGTTGCTGACTCACCATCCCCAAAAGGACAAGGTTTATCTATTATATAGTTGGTTTTTAATGATTCTACCATACCAGAAAGATCTTTTGGGTTTAAACATAGCTTACCATGATGTTCCAATACCTCTGGTCTCTCAGTTGTTTCTCGACAAATAATAAGTTTTTTATTAAAGAAAGATCCCTCTTCCTGAAGTCCTCCACTATCGGTAATCAAAAACTTACAGTTTGCAATTCGTTTAATCATCTCGTCATGAGGCAAAGGTTGAATTACATTTACATTCTTTAGTTTTTCGGCTGCACTTTGAACAGCAGGATTTGGATGCCAGATAAATGTAACCTTTTCATCTAGTTTGTCAAGTTCTCGCATCCAATCATCAATGACATGATGGTTCTCTCGTCGATGAATCGTTACTAAAACTTCATCTCCGTAGGAGGGTTTAACATCAACTAGATTATCCAGAACAGTGTTACCAACAACATGAATTTCACCACCAACACAATCTCGAAGTAATTGAGATTTTGCTGTTTTAGTCGGACAAAGATGAACATTAGTAATTCGGGAAATCATTTGTCGATAACCCTCTTCTGGATATGGATGTTCTAAATCGTAGGTTCTCAATCCAGCCTCTAAATGAACAACTGGAATTTTATGATTAAACGCAGAAAGAGCGACCGCAAAACCCGTCGCAGTATCTCCCTGAACTAGAACAGATTCAACTCCATCAAAATCAATTTCATTCATAACAGATTCTGTAATAGAGTCCAACCTATTTTTTCCGTTAATAATATCCAAACACTGATCATATTCTCCACCATGAAGATCAGGGTGTTGTCCTGTAAATATGACTCTATATTTTACTTTACCCTCAAACACCTTAACTAAAGGTTTAATTTTTATCCACTCGGGTCGAGTTCCGTAACATAGTAAAATCATAGCGGCCAAAAATACTCCTTAGATTCTATATTCTTATCATCAATAAATAAATCATAAACAGGTTTTCCAAACTTAAGTTCGTGGTATTTTACACCCCATTCTTCAAATTGTTTTTCTGTTATGTCTCTCCAATCTATACCACTCCCAGTTCCACGAGCAGTCCAGTACACAATTGTATTTTCCTCGTCATACAAACGATTTATTTTTTTTATTCTTTCAGGAATTGGTTTTGCATTTTCGTAATTAGTTTCATCTGTTTTGCAAATTGTGTTATCTATATCAACATATATTATCACATCAACCTCTCAATAAAAAGAAAATCCTCTAATGTATCTATTTGAAAACTTTCGAATTGACTCATTTCATATACACCAATGTTACCACTGACTCGAACACCACTATTTTGTAACATGTTTTTTGTTGTAATATAAAACGCACCATTCTCTACATAATTATCTTCTCTATCCTGTCTTCTAGCTCTGTTTTGATTATCAAAGTTAACAGGATTTAATTCTAAAGACCATCTGGGTAAAAAATGTTCTCTGTATGCACTAAAAACAGAGTCATATTGATTGCTTAATTCTAGTCCACCATTTATATGATGTGATTGTAAAAGTGGAGATGTTGGCTGAATAAAAACCAATTTGTCAAAGTCCACCTGTTGACTAAAGTGTAAAAGAGCAGACTCGCTTGTTGACTCATCAGTAGCTAACTCTCGCGGTCTTTCTAACAAACTTGCACCAAACATTTCAGATACGTGAGCTATGGTTGGACAATCCGTGCTAACCCAAACCTCACTAACGAAGGAGTTCATAGCAGTTTCGATTGAGTGTGCTATTAGGGGCTTCCCTGCTATGTTTCTAATATTTTTTTGTGGAACCCCTTTACTTCCACCCCTTGCTAATATAACCGCAACAGTTTTCATATCAACCTCTCAGAGCTTCACGCTTCGCTAATTCAGATTCGAATAATTTTCTAGGACCATACTCACCGGATGCAGCATCTATGCTTCTTATTCCATTTACCAACTTCATCAAACCTATAGGTTCTACAGATGCCATCTGATCAGATCCCCACATTGTTCTATCTAAAGTTATATGTCTTTCTACCCAAGTTGCACCCATCGCAACAGCGGCAAAGGTTGTGGTAAGTCCATACTCATGTCCGCTGTAACCAATCTCAGCATGAGGATATTTATTGGCTAACCAAGAAATATATCGTAAGTTAAGTTCCTCAACAGGAGATGGATAAGTTGAGTTTGTATGAAAAACAAGATCCGGTTTTGCAACCGACATTGCATGTTGAATTTCATCTTCGGTTGACATACCAGTTGACATCATTAAATACGATGAATTATCCCTAGCATATCTGAGTAATTCATCATTCGTAATAAGTGCAGATGGAATTTTCATTACGCTACCATACTCTGACATAAAGTCAACCGACTGAACATCCCAAACAGATGCCATCATCTTAATACCCTTTGAATTTGAATATGAATAAAGCTCATCATACTCGTCCTCTTCAAACTCAATCTTATGCTTGTATTGCAAGTATGTCATCGCACCCCAAGGCGTCTGTTTAATTTTAGACTTCTGATCCTCAGGAACACAAATATCAGGAGTTCTTTTCTGAAACTTAACATAATCACATCCGGAGATAGAAGCAACATCAATTAATTTCTTTGCAATATCAATGTCACCATTATGATTGATTCCAATCTCTGCAATGATTTTAGTAGTCATAAATTTGTTAGCTCTCTTTCCCTTGCACCAATATTATTACACCCACTCACAGAACAATTATTTTTTTCCTTACCACAAATAAGACATAAATTTTTGTAAGTATTAACTCGAATACCTCTCATATGTGACTGAAACGCAATCCAATCCCAACCCATTTTTTTACAGTCATTAAATGTATCTTGATTTGGAATTAAATTTACTGTTTCAGAACCATGACCATTACTTGCTATTTTCCATTTAAAATTATGAGAATATTTAAATAAATTTGGATATTTTAACAAACAATACAAGAAGTATAATTGATGTTCACTTGCTCCGCTTTTTTTCCCATCAGAAGATTTTAGAAAAATTTTCCAAAAATCAGTATCTTGATGATAATCTTCAACATCTTTAAATAAAGATTCTAAAACAGATTTTTTAAATATCATTTGATGTGAAATTGGTTCTATATTGTATCTATTAGATTTTATTTGGGATATCAAATTATCTGTATAAATTTCGGGATGTAATTTTTGCATGAATCTCCCAGCGTTAAGAGGATTTTGTATATTTCCTTTCTGTTGGTCATAAGATGCAGTCCAAACTGGAAAATCCGATTTTAGAAAAGATACTGAATTGAAAAAAATAGTATCCGTGTCGCAAGACAAGCTATTCTCACTGACATCGGGAATACAAATTGGTGCATAAAGTTTTATCAGTTGCATTAAAAACCAACCATTTTTGGGATGTATTCCGTGAATATTTTTTACATCTTCTCCACTGAATGGAAAATTATCTAAGTTAAACCACTCTGCTTTATCTGTTAATCTCCTATTAGAAATAACTATAACTCTACGAACATCCTTGACATATTTACGAATAGAATCTATTGAAAATTCTAAGGTTCCTAAATCTTTTGGATGTGCAGGCATTAAGACATCAATCATTTTAATTTTCCTCTACAATCTATTTTATTTTTTTAAAAACAACTGTAGTATTATGTTTAATCCACTGTTCATACGGGGGTGGCTCTTTCATCCAATATACTACATGTTTAATTTCATCCCAAACCTCTGGAGTTATTGTATAAATAAGTTTCCAATTTTCAAGATTTAAAGATTCAAAAAACTCCATCCACCTCTCATGTGTCCAACATGTCAAATGTAATTTTTCACCAGCAAATAAATTTCCCTCTGGTGTGTTTGCTATTTTATGAGCAACATATTTATTTGATACCCTAAAACACTCTCTATGCGCTTTCTCTTGATCTTCTGGTTTTAAGTGTTCAATTACATCACTTGAGCACACTAAATCAAACGAATTATCATCAAAGGGAATTTTTGTAACAGAAGCAACTTTTGCAGATATGCCTTTTTTTATTGCTCGATCTACCGCAGTTTTAGAAACATCTATACCTTCACATTTTTTCCCAAAGGGTTCAAAAAAAGATTTTATACCAATTCCGTTAGAGCAGCCAATGTCTAAGACAGACACATATTGTATGTGTGATGGGTTCAAACAAGAGTTAAAAAACATACCATAGTGAGTTGAATTCAAGTCCTCACTAGAATGATATCCGTATTCACTATATAATTTTTCATACAAGTCTTCATAAAATTCAGTCATTGTTTTTCCTTTATCAACATTCCGATCCTAACTTTGAGTTTTCAATTGGATCAAACGTGTCAGAAGTTTGATCTCTTGACATTATATCATAATATTCACCAACTACAAACTTTTGTTTAGTGGTACAACTAATTAATTTAGTTTTAGAATCATATGCAAACCCTGGCATAACTCTAAAATCAAAACTAACTCTAGTAATGTCTGTATCATTATCCTTATTACCATGTCGGCACTGATTTAAATATCCCATAACAAATTCACCATACTTTAAATTCATTGGAGTAAAATCTCCCAGGCCAGGAAGACTTTCTATCCAAATTGAATTATTACCAAAACATTCAGTTAATGGGAGAAATATATTAATTTCTCCCAGAGGGTGTTTATGATGAGAGTCTCCATCTGAGTGCCACATATAAACTGCTTTAGTTCCGGGTCTACAAAAACGAATACCGGGATATTTTTGATAAAGAAGTTCATCATCCTCAAACATGGGAAAAATAATTTCTCTAATAAAAGCTTGATATAAATTAGTAAATTCCGGCCATCCACCCTCTGCATCAAGTTTTTTATAAAAAACTTTGTGTAAACTACTTTTAGTATCTGCACCAGAACGCACTAGTGCTTTTTGATCATTGTCATTATCAAGATCAGTCAATTGTTTGTCATACAAACTCGAAACTAAATCTGCAAAATAATATTTATTTGTATCATAACTTAAAATTTTCATAAAATTTCTTCCAGTTTATTACTATATGAATTTACAATCACCATAATATTCACATCCATTACCCTTATACAAGTCTATCCAAAAATTATCATATGACTTCCAATATTTCTCCGGATAGTCTTTACTGTAATTACCCCAAGGTACATAAGTTTCTTCTAATTGTTTTTTTAACCAATCCATAGAGTGTATTATTTTTTTACCTTCTTTACCCAAAAAACCGGCACAAATAACAAACGTACTTGACGAACCTATGAGAACATCACACTCAGTCAATAAAGCAAAATCCTTAAAGTGATTATTAAGATCACCAAAAATAAATTCATAATTTTTGTGTCTTAAATACTCAACAGTTTTAGTATATGTTTGAAATTCAATATCATCAGTACATAGGTAAAAAATTGGATCATTAAAGTTAGATCTAACAAACTCTATTGCATTAATATAGTACTCAGGTGAGTGTACTTCTCTACCATTATTACCATTAGCAGATATTATATCAGTCCCTCTGAAATGAATACCGACATTATCTCTGGTATCATCTAAATCTTCTTTAAACTCTTGTCTTATCTTTAAAAAATCTCTTGGATTTTTTCTAGTTAATTTATTAAATGTATTATGTAGTAAGTAGGAAGGATCATCTATATGATAATCAATATTTTTTGGCAGATTTGATAAATCTTCATCAAGAACTATTTTCCAATTTAAAAGTTTTTGTTCTTTACCTGTTGGTTTATTTTCAACTATTTCTTCAAAAAAACCACGACCCTCCCAATCACAACAACTAGGTTCAGTTTCCAATATATGAGACAATTGAATCAGACTATTGTACTGTAAGATCCTATTACCAAATCGACCCCCTGTTATCTTATTAACTTTTATCATATAGTCTCAGTCCATTTCCATTCATCTTTAATTTTTTTCAAAATTAATGTATCCTCTTGAGAGGCATTTTTATGAGTCTTAAGTCTTTCATTATAATCCATCCCGTCAACATGATTATTTATTGTACTAACATATACATGCTTTTCTCCAGATTTAAATCTTGGAGAAATTCTGCCATAATGAATAACTCTTGTTTTCGTTGTCTTGGAGTGTGGTAATGGAACATTCTGTGGTTCCATAGGACCACCCCAACCTTTAAATCTATTAATATCATAATTGTACTTATGATTTTTATCATACTTCATGATAAAACCTTTTTTCTGAGCACCATTCTCAGGATCAAAAGTTATATATTGTCCATTATCAAGATAAAAATTATCTACTCTATAATGGTTTTCATCTGTCCACAAATGATACCAAGGAAGATACCATAGATTAACACTTTCATCAACATCATCAAAAAAATCTACTATGTCTGGGGATGTAATTTCATCTGCATCTAAAAATAAAAGATAATCGGGATCGTGTTTTATAGCGTAATCTAATATTTCTTGTCTATGCTCTCCCCACGCTCTTTCTTTCCAATCATGTTTATGTCGGTGGTATAGTTCTACCTTTTCAAATTTTTCACAAATTGAGCAAGTTTTGTCATCACTTTGATCATCAACCACTATGATTTTATGACAAAAGTTTGAAAGTGAACTTAAAGTTTTTTCTATAATCCATTCTTCATTTTTTGTTGGTATGCAAGCCACGATTTTATATTTCATTTTACATATATTCCCTTGAAGGAGTTCCATAGTCAACCCAATTTTGATAACATCTAGGAGGCCATTGTCGATAACCATTGTTATATACGGGTATTATTTTTATATTTTTATCATGCAAGTGCATGGCCAATCTTTGTGATCTCTCAAGACCAAGTTTAGTCCCGTATACAGATTTTTCTGTATGTGTAAAATATTTTCCATAGTCAAGAAAAAAGTCAGAGTAAACATCCATCACATCTGGGGATCCAAATGCAAAACCTTCCCAGATATTTATCTGAGGATAATTATCCCCCCAAGGTTCCCAATTACCAAAAACATGAATTTTTTTACCCCATATGTTTTTCGTAACTGGATTGTTTATTTCTTTTTCTACCACAATTGGTCTTCTGTACAAACAATCAGTTCTTGCTCTAATAACACAGTCATATCTGGATCCCATTTCCTTTTCGTATTCATTTTTCATGTCGTTACACATTTTAACTTTTTGAAATTGAACATAAGGTCTACTAAATTTTACAGGATCTCTATATTCGTTTTCTGTTTTTAGGGAAGGATGGTATTTAAAAACCTCATCACACATAACTTTATCATCAAATTTAAAATCTTCGATTTCTAATTTTATTTTTTTAAGTTTATCTCCAATAATACTACGGAGATGATTCTCTATTAGCTCTGCATCTCTTTCAAAAGAAACAAAGGGCTCCTCTCTCGGGACTGGTTTATTTACGATGAGATCTCTATAAAGTGGTTTATTTATTAGAGGTTCATCTCTACAGTGTTGACTTACACCCTTTTCAAAATCAAACTTATCCCACCCTTCTTTCATGTTATTTCTTGCAGTTAAATATAATTCTGTAAAATTAAAAATATCGCTGTAAAAGAAAACATCACAATCATTTGGTTCTATTAAATTTTTGTAAATATTTTCGTAATATTCGGGGAAGCATCTTATCTGTCCACTTATACAAATTGCAGTTTTCATTTTATAAATTTCCTTAAATCTTCTGGAGTTCCTAGTCCTGACATGGAATGAACAAAGAAAGGAATTAATTTTTTCCCGTCTTCTATAAGTTCATTATAAACAGGAGCAATATAAAACT
>Ga0098038_1000077_pt1 | contig 38223 bp, 55 predicted proteins | sample 5B_taG_FD_75051 | JGI IMG/M metagenome (GOLD analysis project Ga0098038, IMG submission 75051) | Marine viral communities from the Subarctic Pacific Ocean - 5B_ETSP_OMZ_AT15132_CsCl metaG | ecosystem: Environmental > Aquatic > Marine > Oceanic | place: Pacific Ocean | collected 2015-01-08 | reverse complement strand
TCTCCTGTTGGGAATAAACTCATTTGTTCGTCTTGTTCTCTAATTCTACCAAACATTCTTAAATCAAATTTAGAGTCTTGTTCAAATCCGTATAGGTCCCCAAAACTAACTTGTTGATTTACTTGGAAGGGTGATACTGATGGGGTGGTTTGTCCCCCAAATTGTATGTCCATTATTTTACCTGTTGGTGTCATGTAGAGTACAAACACCTGACTTGGTCTTCCCCAACCCCCCGGTCTCTCAAATCTAGCTCTTATCAAGCTTTTTCTCATACTATCAGGTATTCTTGGTTTATTTGGGTTGTCACCCCCTATTATACTCGATTCTGTCAATACCTCATCTGTTTTAACATATTTGTCATAAGGTAGTGCTAAAATTCTAATTCCATCATCATATAAGGTGCCGTCTTCTTCGTGTTCTAGTCTTGGAAAATAAACTCTTAACATTGTAACCTCGGCCCCATCCAGTGGGTTCTCGTCTTGATATACCACTAGTACTTTACCTAACTCTAGGTGGTCTGGGGGCATATACTCTTCTTCATATTCACTAGGTGGAAAAGCGTCATGGTCTATAGATATAACCCTAATATGGTCTCCAGGTTTTACTTCTGGATTAAGTCCTTTTTCTTCCATCAATCCACCAAGTGATTCTCCTTCAAAAGGTGTTAATCCCTCTTCATCAATTTTATAATTTACAAAATCGTTTACAATTCCAAAAGCCTGATTTTCATCTAAAGGAAATATGGATTTTATTTTTTGGGTTAGTAGATACGTAATCTGTAGTTTGTCTGCTCCGTCTGTTGGGTCTAGGTAATAGTCATCACCATAATCAGTATAAAATACCCAAAATAAGTCTTCTTGTTGTATCCAACCGTCCAAATAATTAAAAACAATATCTTCTATATTCTTGTAAGAATCTCTAGTAAACATATAATTTTTATCAATTTCTTCGGATAGTTGTTTATAACTTAATGGATTCCAAGAATTTTCTACAGAATTTTTGTGTAACATTATACTTAAATGTGTTCCTACACCTGTAGTTTTTTTGATTGCATCAATTTGTTCTACGATAGGTTTATCATAACACATTCTAATAACATTATCAGTTTTGATTCTTAATTTTTCTAAAAGTCTTAACATATCTCTTTATAAATATTTTGTCATTTGGATTAATTTGTCTATATTTGTTTAATAAAACATTTTAATTATGCCAAAATCAAGAAATAGAAAAAATCACAAAAAGAAAGTAGCATCATGGAAAGCTAATAATCAACAAAAGATTAATGCTGCAAACAAACAAGTAATGGAACTACAGAAAAAAATGATGGAAGAGTTTAAAAAGAAACAAGAGGAGGCAAAAGAGAAAAAAGAAGCTTCTGTAGAACCTAAAACATTATAAGATATTTAAGATATGGGGGTGACTGGAATTGATTGGCATCAGTCGATTAGTGTCAGCACGTCAAGCCTGAATTAAGCTTGTAAAACTGATTCATTTTTTAACTGGCAAAACAATTGCTAAGTTGGCGACTTTAGGACTTGTCCATGAGGAGTCAACTGTGACTGTAGCATAACTAGATTATCCTACGGTTCCGTTTCTTTAAAGGGTATTAAGATTTGTACTTTTAATTATGAAACGTCATTTAAACAAATCAACCCCACTCTCACTATTTGAGTGGTTAAACATTAGATAGTCTAGACTATTTTGAAGGTTGTTTATTCTTTAGAAATGGTTGAATAGGTAGAATAAACTAAACGTGTAGGATAGATATTATTTCACGATGAGCAAGACGGGGGTTCGAAACCCCCCACCTCCACCAAAAAATAAACCCAGAGAAATCTGGGTTTTTTATTTATTGTAAAATAAAATATGGGTCTGTTGTGGTACACTCATACCCCTTAACAAATTTTCTCATTTTTTCTGCAAACACTTTTTGTTTAGGAGTTAAGGAATCTACTTGACTTAGATAGGTATTTCTATCAGTACCTATAAAACCATTTTGTCTTGCGGTAGTTACTAATTTTTGACAAAATTCAGTTTTACGTTTAGTGTCAACTATCGGAATTATGTTTTTAGGTAGTAAACTAGTGGTGTTGAATCTTATAAGATATGTCCCATTTAAATTATCACTTGCACCTTCAACTTTAATATAAGCTTCACCTTCATTTCTTATCCTTCTTAAAGAACTGGGTTTAGTTAATAGTAAAGCTATACTATTTTCTACTATGTCTATAAAATTTTGGTCTGGCCAATTCATAGGTTCATCCAGAAATGGAATATTTTTTAAATCTACCTGTCTTTCTAATTTTTTTTCTAAATAAGGTGTAAACCAAGAATCTATTGCTTTTTTCTTTAAACCAAATCTTTTGTTCATTGAGTTCATTCTCTCTGGGCTTCCTTCTGACCAACTAGATATCTCATTACTAATATAAGAATCTACATTACCTCTGTAAATGGACACTGTTTCTATACATTGCATATCTAAACACATCTTTACTTCTGCATTAATAGGTTCCAATAATTGTGCTAATCCAGCTACAGTATCTTCACCAGCATCTGAAGAACTATCACCCATAACTTGTTTTAACTTATTTTTGTATTTTCCAATACATTTTGTCAACACTTTAAATTCAGTGTCTCTTCCTGACCAATATGGTGATTCTGTTACACATTCATTATAAATCTCATTACCATACCTACCAGTTAAGTTATAGATTTTATCTTGGTTGTTTGAAGCTAATAAATCATAGGGTTCGATACCTAAGTGATTTTTAAGTCTACGAGCATCAGTTGTCACACAAATATCAACATTATCTTCATCTTTAAAGAAGATGACAAATCCTTCACAATCTTCCACTTCATCCTCTACTTCTACTGGTTTTAAACGGTAATTTTTAAATTTAGTGTATTTAAAACCGGTAGATTCACTACACTCATAACAATACACAACTTGAAATTGACTTGCTGGTTTCCCTTCTGCTTCAGCACCATCCTCTTTGGTATGATAGGTGTTAAATTGTGTTCCACATCTCGTGAATGGTATAAACCTACTTTCTCTCCTTGCCTTTTCATTTCCCCAAATAGAATCATTTTTTGCCTCGTCTGAGTCCATCCACTCTTGGAATGTCTGACATCCTTCTACAGTTTCATCTCCAGTCCCATCTCCAGTTCCATCTCCCGAACCGTCTCCAGAACCGTCTCCAGAATCATCATCAGGAGTGGTCACCTCTAGTTCTGGTATTTTATAGTTGTCTTTATTTAATTGTAACCTATCCTTTACCCACTTTAAAAATTGTTTATATCTTTTTTTCTGACACTCTAAATTAGAATGATTGTCTTCATTTTTAATCCAATCTTGCCCTTTCTCAGCGTTTTCCTGATTGACTGCACCATCGTTACTCTCTTTATACCATTCTGGTTTTGGTCTAATCGCGAAAAGGGCTTTACACTGAGTAGTGCCGTCCCACTCTCTAATAACATTAATTAATCCTAAACTTTTTTTCATTTTTAATTTTATTTATTCAAAAGAGTTCCTAAACCAATTTTATATTGTTTTTTATTTAAAATACCTTCATTAAGTTTTTGAGTTCTTGTAAATTCAGGGTACACATCATAACTTCTAAAATCTGGGTATCTTCTCCTGTTCTCGGACGCTACTGAATTATGTTTTTCATAAGCTGCTATTGCCCATAAAATAGGGTTTTGTTCCCCTATTTCTTTAGCATTACCCGCCGGTACTCTATCTCTTAAACCTTTTGATACTCCGTTTAAATCTTCAATAGGGTCATTAGGTAAATATTGTCTATAATCTTCATCTCCATCTCGGAATTCTGCATAATAACATAGATATCCAATTTGTTGGTTATTTCCATCACATAATTCATCTTTATCCAGTGCATTAACATTAATCACTCTAGAGTTATCGGAAGCGGTAACATACTGAGGAACACTACCAATAGCGTAGTTTAACCTATCTTGTATAGGTGGGTCTACACTTATTAACATTTTCATAGGTGTATAACCCCCTTCTGGTTCACTTAATTCTCTTCTAGTTGTAAAATCACCTTCAACACCAACAAATTCATCTCCTTTTGGTATGATATAAACTAGTTGGTCCATTCCCGGTGAATTTAATAATTTTAATTGTATTTTTAACAAGTCTTTCATATCAACTTCAACGTTACCATTGCTATCAAACTCAACACCCATAAGTGCTAACTCATCTTTAATATCTTGTAATTCTTTTGAAATTGACTGAGCTATTACAGGTTGTCCTAATAAACCTTCACCAGCTTTTAGTAGTTCTTCTTCACTCATACCATCAACAATGTCTTGTATAAAGTTTGGTACCCTAGCATTTGGTTCCCATAAATAATCATTAACCTCAATCATCATCTGGTCAAAGTCTTTTTCTATCAAGTCTTTACTACAAAGTGTGCTGGCATACTCGTTGAGGGGTAATCTCTGTATTTCCATATGCCATGATTTTATAACATCTCTTGACCAATTTTCAGGTTTACTATAATTCATAATATCTTTATATAAACTAGTTTTTACAAAATATTGGTCTGCACATAGACCTCTAAAGTTTGGTAGTATGGAATCTGGGTCACCTTCTGTTAGTTTTTTGTATTCTCTAGCAACTAAAGACATGTAAAGTCTGGATGGTGAATTTTTGAGCCATGTTTCAACAACTTTATCCGCTTCAGCAAACTCTTCTTCACTTTTAAAACATTCCGGTGAGAGGGCAGCGTACAACTCAATAGCGTCTAACCTTATTTGTTTTGTATCATAAGATATACCCAATTTATTTAATATCCCTTCTTCACCTCTAGGTGCGAATAAATCAGCGTAACCAGAAGTTAACGCCATTGGCCCACACGGACCTAGAGTTTCACCTCTAAGTATGCCCATTAAGTAATCTTTAGCCGTAGTGAACCATTGTCCAACAATTGGGAAGTCCTTTATTAAATACCCTATCCATATAAATGCAGCTACTCCATAGTTAAAGGTTCTACTCCCTAATATAAAATTACTTAAACGCCCATAAAAATTAAATATTTTATTAGTTGTTCCTGCCACATCTTTACCTTCTTTAGAGGTTATCGTTATTAAATCCTGAAATAAACCCTTACTTTTAGTTGAGGTGCCAAACCATTTACCTCCTTTTTCAGCAAGCTCTTTGGGGAGTTTCCTCTTCGCAAATACACTAAGAGCAAGACTACTCAATCTTAAAGCTAAAGCTTTTAAGACTGTTATTTTCATCCATAGTGGGAATAACGCAACTGAAGCAGCAACATCAAAAACAAAATATGACCAAGCCTTTTTGTTGAATTTTATTCTTTTAGTTAAGTTACTAAATCTTCTAACACTATTTTTAAAGATTGGTCCTAGTTTAGTAGATACCCACTGTAAAGCGTCATCAGTTCCCTTTACTAAATTTTTAGTCGTATCAGCTACTTTATCTTTAGTGCCTTTTCTAATAACACTTACAGGTACACCCATTTTTTCTAAAAATTCATCGGAATACCCTCTTAGTTTACTTGCTGGGTCATCTAATATTCTTTGTTTAACCCCACGTCTTAGTCCTGGGTCCATTAAATATTTAAAATCATCCAACCCACTAACTTCTTTTTTCAAAGCTTTAAAGAAGTCATCATCTACCATCGCTAAAGAGTCATGTAGTACATTTCTTTCTACATACGATAAAGCTCTAGAGTCACCATCCCTTAAAACTCTTCTAAGGATGGATAAAACCATATCTATATCAGCAACTTTACCACCAATGGTTACCACATCTGGACCAAACTGAGTTAATCCGGCGTTTTTCTGAGCACTTTTAATTTTACTATTTAACACATCAGAAAATTCTTCACTAACATACTTGTTTAAATTTTTTAAATTCATTTTTTCTGCCACTTTCACACCAGATTTTATAATTGTTCCCCCCAGTCTTTTAGTGAATATTCTTTTAAATAAAATAGTACCTACACTTTCTGTTAAGATAACTCTATTTTCCATAAGTGTATTACCCCTCTCATATTGATTGAGGTATTTTAACTTATTAATTTCTTTTGTTAGTTTATTTCCCATTATTTTAATTTTTTTATACAAGGTAATGTTCCGGGTGTTTGAAAATCATCGTCGTCCGGTAAAGTTTCCCACTCAAGGTAATAGTCCATTAAATTCATTAAACAAACTTTCATATCATAAGTAAAGTTATTCTCCAATAACTCTAAAGATTCTTTAGTTGAATTGGGTCTAAACTCAACATCACCTAATAGTAAATATTCACCAGTTAAGTCTTTGTACTTTTTTAAACCTTCAGTTAAATTTCTATCATAGAATACTTCCGCTTCAGGCATCCCTTCATTTAAATCATTATAAGCGTTACGTTGTATCTCTATTTCTTTATCTGGACTTAAGTTAAAATCTTGCACATCACATTCCTGTTCAGGTCTCCATCCACTTAAAAAATCTTCTTTTAAAGCTAAATTAACATCTGATTTTCCAACTAATTTTGAAGCTTCTATAGGAATGCCTTGATAAACTCCAGCTGTATTCCCATCTTGTTTTGCATTATATCTCATTAATTCTTCTTCAGTTTTAGGGGTGTATTCATGTTTTTTAAATAATTCATGTCTTTTAGCTGGAATGGTACTACAAGAGTTTTGAGATATTCTAGGATTAGATATTGTTCTAATATACATAGCTCTCACCATAGGCCAGTTATATCTCATACCATTTTCATCTTTGGTAAAGACCACCACATCTCTAGGTTTCATATTTTTATACCTACCCAACATTTCTTTAGCTGTAAAATCCATCACATCTTGTAGACCAGGCCACCCGCTCGATTTAATATCCTCACCTTTTCTACCCAGTACAAATGCTTGAAAGGGTGCCCATATCATATCAGCGTCATAAAGAAAAGCTAGGGTTGCGGCATCAACCACTAAATTACCACCACCACTTAAAGCTTGTAGCAGTCTTTTAGTAAATGTTTTTGATTGTTCAGCTATAATCATTTTTGAATTTTGTAAGTTTAACCTTGCTCCTAATTCTGGAGATTCTTTTCGTACAGCTTTCATAAAGTTTTCAGCAGCTTCATCAGTAATATCTGACGGTTTAACTTTACCCTTAAGAGTACCTCTTAAAGTTTTAAGTGTTTCGTCCCCATATTTTGCTAAAGCTTTTACCATATCAGCAGTATACTCACTTTGTTTTAATATTTGTATAGCGGTTTTATTCCCTCTAACTCCAGTTAAAGAAGTTACTTTAGTTATAGCTTGAAATGCCTCGCTTATTGTTTTTGATGCTAATGCTTTCGGTAGTTGGGAGAGTCTTTTAGTAACTTTCATATAAGGTAAAGCTTCCATTAAAAGATGGAAACCGGCCATAGTTGTATTTCCTTCCTGATAATACAGTGCTGCGTTTACTAAGGTTAGACCAGCGTATACACCCATACCACCATAATATGCAGCTGCTGCAACCCAACCTCCACCACCGGAGAAAAATCCAGCTACAATTAAAGCAGCTATTGCAAAAATATCTAACCATACATGTTTATCCCAATTTTTAGGATTCCAACCACTTTTATCCCAGTCCTTATCACCTGATTTATCCCAAGGAGAAGCTTCTATAAATTCTTCCCAAACTATCTTACCAAAAGTCCCATATTCAAAACTAGACCTTAAAGCTATATTAACATTACATGGTGAGTTTTGAAGTTCAGATTTTGTAATTGATTTTGGGTTTTTTCTTCCCTTCAATATATCTTGGGGCTGCAGAGCTGATTTAAATATTTGTAGTTCTATCTGTGCCCCGACATAAACTCTACTATTATTTTCATTATTGCTACCTGCATATCTAGGCCAGTCATAAATGACACCACCATCTTTTCTTCTTTCGGTTTCGTGCCAAGTCATAGGGTTTGATGGTAGTTTAAAAGTAATTGTAATTTCATCTTCACTTTTAAGAGGACCTATTACATATCCACTACCTAAACCTGTCGCACCATGATTACTTGTGGACACACCCCAACCAATATCTGGAGTTCGGTCTTGACCCGGTCTTTGGTTTATTACTATTTTAAGAAACACTGGAGACCCATCAGCAAACTCTTTTTTAGGTTTCATTTTAAACTGTATATCCAAAGTTTCCTCCCCTGTATCCCAACCAGATAATTCTTCACCAACTTCAAACATGTACCCCATATTAGGGTCTGGACCTGTAACATCTACATTAGTTGGGTTTTCTATTAAGGTATAACAATCACCCACATCAGGTGTAGAAATTTTAACGTCTATTTTTTCATCATCTTTTAAAATTAATTCTTTATAACGATTTCTAACAAAATCATTATCTTTTAAATTATATTTTTTAAGATATTCTTCATAGGACATTGTTTTATCAAACTCTTGTTCAACAATCACTTCCCCTAATAAATCTAGAAGTTCTTTCTCTGTTAGTGTGATAGATTTTTTTACCATAAGGGATTTCCTTTTCCACGTGTTATTGAATATGTGTCTGACCATTTCCCAACACCTATCGGATTTGCCGCTCCTCTTGAAGCACCACTATCCCAAGCTCCCATACTTGCTGTCCCAGCACCTTCACCTGCACTAGATGTACCCGCTTCCGCTCCATCATCTTGTTCATCAAGTTCTCCTTCGTTTTGGGTAAGTGAGGTTTTTAAGCAGGGTTTTATTTCTTCACCGTTTTTAACTTTTTCTAAATAATTTTCATATGAGTCTTTAAGGTATTTTTTCATTTCGGGAATATCCTTTAATCTATAACATTTAAGATACTCTTCATAAGACATAGGTAAAGTTTTTTCATTTTTTTGTTCTAGAAAATCTTCTTGTTTTATCTCGGTTTTTACCTTTTTATAGTGCTTTGAATTTAAATTATAAAAATCTTCAAAAGTTTCTTCAGATTTTTCTGAAATTCCTTCTGTTATTAATTGTTGTAACATATTTATTAAGCACATTTCCATTGTTAAAAACTTTATAGTAATAAATATATTGAGCTCTTGATTAAAACGGGTTAAATAGATAAGATATTATTTATCCACTTCTTTCATGGTTTTTAAAAGATAGATGGGTTATTGGTGAGGGGGGTTGTCCCCCCCTCTTTTTTGCAGTTAACTTAATAATTTTGTACCTCACCTAACTCGTCTTCATAAATTGTTAGATACTCTGTTAATGCATTTTTAAATACTTGTTCGTCAAACTCAAACTGAGTGTTTAACGCGTAATGAGTATCATCAATATCGTATATTTCCATGGTATCACCAAAGGGATAATATTCGTTAAAATCTTCACGATATAAAGATATCTCACGGTATGTGTCTTGGGGGTCTCCTTCGGTAGAGTACTCTACCTCTAATAAATCTCTTTCTGGTTCAAAGCTATGATTGTGGATTTGTGTTACTTCCATAATTTTAATTTTGGAAATAAATATACAATTTTTTAGAAAAGGAAAGTGTTACAGTCTTCTAGATTTTAACCAAAATACTTCTCTACCAGCTCTAGTTTGTAACGCTCTTAGTTTTTGAGTTGATTTATTTAGTTTTAAATCTGGTGATTCTGAAAGTTCACCAACTAAAGTTTCTGTGAACTCTAACACATCAGCTAGTAATTCCTCAGTGTACTGAGCTCTATCTTGTAATTGTACTATTTGTTCTTCCATTAAACCTACAATTTCTTCTGGACTTAAAATTTCCTCAAATCTTTCATCTTCCATCTCATCTTCCATCTCATCCTCCATTTCATCTTGACCATCTAAAGGTAACATATCTGGTAGTAATTCGGTTGGTATGTCCAATCTGTCTTGGACGGCTTGTTCAATTAATCTGATTAATTCTTCTTCTGAAATTTTTAATTTTTTTGACATTACAAAATATTATTATTTTAGTTATTTATATATAAATATAACCGAACATTAATTTGTTCTTTTAATTACTTTTTATTATCTTTGTAATACAAAATAAAAAATTATGACAGTTAAAGAATTAAAAGACGAATGTAGAAAAAATGGATTAAAGGTTTCTGGTACTAAATCTGAATTAATTGAGCGTTTAAAAAATCCCAGTAAAAAAGATATAGGAAGTGATAAACCTCAAACTGTTATGATTAGTTTGGGTTGGGGTGATGAAAGGAGTAAATCAATGTCTTTTTTAATAGAGAAAAAATTTGCTCGTTTCGCGTATTATGCTACAGACACATTTGTTTATGAAGTAGATAAAGAAAAGTGGGCAGAAGTTTTAAGTAATAAAAAATGAAAGTAGTATTAATTGTAAAAGAAATTAAGGTAAAAGGATATCACAGAAAAAACGGTACGTGGGTAGGTCCCCATGTCCGAAAAATACAAGTCAAACCTAAAGAGCGTAAATCCTCCTACACTTTTTCCACAAAAAAATATAACAATCCCGACCAACTAGAATTTAATTTTACAAAAAATACTGATTATCATACTTGATTAGTTTATTTTTCATCCTTATATTTTTAAAAAATCACACCAATGGGACATTACGAAGATTTCTGGTACCTTATAACAGAAGAAATTAAGCAAGAAGGGTTACAAAAAGAATTTGATGCTCAATTAGAAAAAATGAGTAATCAAGATAAACATCGTTACAAAGAAACTCGTGATAGGTGGTCTTACGCTTTAGACAAGGTGAGAAAATTAAAAAAAGATAAATCCCAATCCCCACCAAAATCAAAAAATCTAGAATAGATATTGTTCATAATGTAGATATTTATAGAAAAAATATAATATGTACATTTACGAAGCAAAAGTTTTACGAGTTGTTGATGGTGACACCATCGACGCTCTTATTGATATAGGGTTTTCTGTATGGGTTAAAAAAAGAATTCGTTTTTACGGAATTAATACCCCAGAGTCTAGAACTAGAGATTTAATAGAAAAGAAAAAAGGTTTAGCTGCTAAAGATAGACTTATTGAATTGTTAGAATCCAATGAAAATAAATTTAAAATTAAGTCGCATGGTGTTGGTAAATACGGACGTTGTTTAGGGGAACTCTTTATCCCTGGTACAGAAAAACAATTAAACGAGTCTTATTATAACTCAAAGTATGAAGGGTTTGAAGTTAATATTAATCAACAGTTGGTTAAGGAGGGTTTCGCTACTGAATATTTTGGGGGTTCTAAATAACCTCAATTTCTACTCGACAAAACTGTCTAACCCCAATTTCATCTCTTATGTACTCAGTAGTTTCCCATAATTCTTCTATTAGGTCAAGAGTGTTCTCATCATAGTCTCTATAAGACATTAATTTGTTTCGTTTGTCTTTTGGGACTAATTCTTCTAGGATTTGAAGTTCTTCTGGTCCTGGTGTTCCCCAATCTATTACAACTTTTATATCATAACAGGAATAACCATGTTCACCAAAATCAAAACTTTCATCAAATAAGTAATCAAATCTAAGTGGTATAATTTTATACCGTATTCTCGTTCGTCTTCCCCTCCTAATATCCATCCAATCTTCTTTTGCTAGAGGAGTGTTTTCAATACCACCTAACCATTCTATAGCTAATAGTGGATACAGTACATCAGCAACATTATCAAAAGCTTCATCCCCACCCTCTATACCAAAAAGTTTTAATGCTTGATAATCTGCTTTACCTAAAGAATCCCAATGTTTAAATAAAGCCCTTTTAGTTTTAGGTTTTATATATCTAAGAACATATGGATGTGTATCACTTGTATAATACCCATCAGAGTCAATTTCAACACCTTCTTTAACTAATTTTTTTTTATCCATACTTTTAAATAAAGCGTCCCCAACGTCTTTACCAAATAAATCATCAGAAGGATAATGTACTTTAGCCACCAATCTACCGGTACCAATTTCATTACCTAATTTCATTAATTCGTTTTGGTGTTTAGGGTAAAGTTCTGAAAGATATCTTCCCACAAATCTTCCTTGTGCAGAATGACCTGAAGGATAAGACGGTGTTTTACTACTGTCTAAAGGTTCTGAATGGAATTTTAAACCCATTTCTTTTGCAAGTTGTTCCGGTCTAGGTCTATTATAATGATATTTTAATTTAAGGATTATAGGTGACGTATTTTTTAATATTTCTTCTATTTCTTCTTTTGGGTAATCTATTTTTTTTGATTTAAAAAACTCTACAAAGTGTTTATGGATATCATCAGTGGTGTTTACAAAATCTTCTATAACTGGTAACGAATCTAAAAGTTGTAGTTCATCCATCGTTTCTTCTGAACTATTTTTAGGTGGGTTAGTTTTTATAAACTTTTTAAGTGGGAAATCTTTAAACACTCCCCAGTCTTTATCCATTCTTTTTTTATGTTTTTTAGTGGGTCCTTTTTTCCAAGTTAACTTATCTAGTTTTTTACTCTCCTCAATAATACCCTGTGGTTCTACCATTTTTATAATGTTGATTATTCTTTGGTATTGAGGTGATTTTCTTAAGACATTATAGTTACCTGCAATAGGCATTATTTCTTGGACTGTGTTGGGAAAGTCCATTACTAAACTATATAGCTCACCTATTTCTTCTTTAGTTGCAGTCTCTGCAAAATTAATAACATCAAAAGTAGTCAACCCACCTATAAAATGAATTAAAGTATATAGACCGTTATCCAGCTCCTTAGGTAATTTTCTCGTCATCACATGACCAGTATATTTTCCTTCTAAAATTAGTTTATGTGTTAATGTTTCCATATTTTATAAATACTTGTTAACCTTTTGTTAGTTTTTACGTATATAATAATACACACAAAACTAGTAAAAAAAAACTACTTTATCTTTGTAGTTTAATTAAAAATTCTTATCTTTGTAGTATGAAAACAATATTAATAACACTTATAACTTTTTTATCTTTTAATCTTACCGCTCAGGTAATAGATTACGATAACTTTGATTCTGACCTAGTGGATAGTTTAATGTTTGTGAAAATAAATGAGTTTCGTGACAGTTTAGGTTTATCACAACTTATATACTCAAAAGTTTTATATGATGAAATATCCAAAGAAGTAAGTCAAATTCAATCAGATGAAATGAAATGTTATCACCCTTATCATCCTGGTAGTATCGAAAAGTTGTCACTTATTGAGTCCGATTTAAAATTAGAGTTGAGTTCTGTTTCAGGTTACTTTCACGGTTACTATGAGGTATGTTCTAAAATGGTCCCTATAAGAACTAAAAATGGTGGTTACACTGAAAGATTAGGTAAAATTAAAACTTATGAAGATTTAGTTGACCTCATCGTTAGAGGTTGGTCTATACATTCTCCAAGTCATAGAGAAATTTTAATTGGGGAGTTTTCTGATAAAAGTATTATGTTAGCTTCTGGGTCTATAATTTTGGGTGAATATAAAGAAGGGAGTCCGTATAAATGTTTATACTCTAGTTTTCAAATAGTACCTTTATACTAGATTACTGTACTCCGTAACAAGGCATTTTTTTTCTAAATACACGTTTAGGTAAACTAATTTTTGGTAATCTAATACTTTTTAAACCATTCCATATTTTACCTATTCTTTTAATAATTTGTCTACCAGGTCTACCTTTAGTACGTCTTATTATTTGTAACCTCCATTCACCTACAGTTTCTATACGTGGAGTTCCTGGGTCTCCCGGGTCTTGTTGTTGTTCAAATCCTGGAGCTTTTAGTAAAAATGATGCATTAATTTTACAGTACTTAGATGCCTCATATTTAGGTCTATCAGCGTCTCTACCTGTCCATTCAGGTCCACTTGCTCCCCCAGTACTACCATCTTTATTTTTCTTACCATCTCCCTGGAAGTCTATCGTCGGTTCAATCATTTTGATACCTGCCGCTCCCCATACTTGTTTTAGATAAGCAACAGTGGATTGAGCTCTTTTTTCTGATAATTCTAAAAATGTCAAATCTCTAGCTTCACCACCATTAGGTATTCTAGAAGCGGATGTTGCAATCGTAAATGGTGTTTCTATAGGGTTACCTTTTTCGTCAGAACCCTTTGTAGTCATTTCAAAAGTTACACCATCGTATCCTTGTTCTTCATATTGTTGTTTCATAGCGTTTAAATCATCTATGATTCCTTGAGCATACTCTTCAATCATCTCCCCAACTTCCCAAGAGTTATCTTTAAATACTTTTTTACTCCCTTCATCTACCCCATCTAATTTTGATGCTAAACCTGGATATACTTTGACTTTTGGTGCTACCTCTGGTTCTTCTTCTTTTATCTTTACACCTTTAGGTCTAAGGTATATAGATGATATACCGTAATATCTAGTATCCCTAGTTTTTTTACTTTTTTTCTTCGTGTCTGCTGCTGCAGTATAATCTCCATCGTAATTTTTACTCACGTAGTTTTCTATTTGTTCCATTAAACTAACCTTTTCTCCTGGAGTTAAAGGAACGTCCACTTTAAGTTTTACACTCCCTTCCACATACTCTGGATTTTCTTCATATGGATTGTCACTTTTTTGTTTTTTGTTTACTTCTTTAACACTGTCTTTGCTGTTTGTATATCGGTAGTTTTCATCAGTTCTTTTGTTTGATAGGGATTTTTGATATTTTTGTTTATAATCTTCTATTTTCTTCGTTAGATTAGAAACTCTATCTTCATACCTACGGTCATTTTTATCTAGACCTTCTATTTTTGTTTCCAACTTTTCAATGGTTACAAGGTGTGGGTGTCTTCTTCTGTACTTGAATTTTTGTGCTACCGTAGTTTCTTCACCAGTACTTTCCATATATAATTTAGATGTTGCGTCGGATTTTTCTAAGAATAGTTCATATGGTTGTCCACCACCCACTTCTTTATATGCGTTTGCGTCAACTGCTTCACCAGCAACAACATCTTCTTGTTCTATAACAAGTTTTAGTCCCATAATTTCTCGAACTCTATTAATTTCTAATAAAATATTTTTTTGCATAGTAAGACTTTTATAATAAATACTTAGAAGTTTGTTTAAAAATAACTTGGTAGTTTAAATTAAATTTCTTATCTTTGTAGTATGAAAACAATAATAACAACCTTACTAATACTTTTAACTTTAAACTCTTACAGTCAAGAGTATACATTTGCTTCAGAGCCTATAACTTGTCCAAAATTAGATTCTTTAATTTGGAAAAAGATTAATGAGTATAGAACTACAGACCACGCTATTATAGGTAATGATATGAAACCAAATGTAATAACCGAATTTGGTTATGGTAAAATGAGAGAATATTGTTATGAAGTTACAATGAGAAATTCTAAATTATCTCACTCGGACATTTACCATTCTAATTATGAAGAAATAACACCAACAGCTAAAGGTGAGTGTTTATATAAATTAGTTAGAAAGGGAAAACACTTTGATTTAACAAATAATAATGATTTAGAATTTTTAGCTGACAAAGTGGTGAATGCTTGGATTAATTCCTGGACTCATCGTACAGTAATTGGTTGGTTAGATAGTAGTACATCTACAGTAACTAGTATTTTCCACATTAGTTCCACCGGTACAATGCATATGGATGTTACCTACCACGCAAAATAAAAAAGACCCGAAAGGGTCTTTTTAATATTTAATAAAATTTATTATTTTTAACCTACACCAATCAAAATAGTTAATGCAGTAATTGTACCTGATTTTCTTTCTATTTTTTCCTTACCAGTAACTTTACCAGTAACAATTGTAGTAGTTTTAATTTTATCTTCTTTATCTACTTTTAACATTAAATCAATAAACTGGTCGGACTTACTTTGTCCTTGTACAATCCAGTTAACCATATAATTATCAAATCCTGGATGTCCATTAGCTTTTAGTTTTCCATTAACTGCTTTCATAAATTTATCACCTCTTTCAAAAGCCAGTCTTTGGTTTTTACCTTCATCTCCCTCAGCGAATCCACTATTACCTTTTCCTTGACTACTAGGTAATTTTTTACCTCCCCAGTTAGCACTTGCACCAGCTTGTAAATTAAATTCATCCATATCTTTAGCGATATCTGCTGGGAACATTTGCATGATTTCCATAACAGCTTTATCGACTATATTTGATTGTGGGTTAGAGTCACCAGCAGCGTAATCTGTCTGGTATCTACCTGTAGCTTGGTATCCTTTTTCTACTTCAGTGTCTGTTTGGTCTTCTTGTTCTACTTCTTGTTCAGCTCCTGTTTTAGCTGCATATAATAAAAGAGCTCCATCTGGACCTCCTGGGCCAGAACTAAAATCTAAAGATTTAGTCCCCATTTCTGTAACATCATATTGAGACCCTACATTAGAAAATGAATTTATATTATAAGCATTTAAATATTTAGCCATTTTACGAACACTGGATTTTGAATTTCTTTTTTCTTCTCTAACATCACCACCCAAAATTTGTCCTTGTGTTAAAACATAAGTAAACCCATCTTTGTCAAATGTAGGTATAGCTTCACTCTTCACATCGACATTAAACCCACCATTATTCATAGCTTCCATAAATTTCTTAATACCTCTATTAGTTATTTTTCCACCACCTAGCTCTTGTACAAAAGCTACTACAACATCTTCTGCGGTAACGTAACTAGGGTTATACCCAGGAAAGTTTCTTTTTCCTAAAATCGTGTTTAGTTCTCTATACCCAGGAAGTTGTCCAAAACTACTTATATCGTATTTATTATCTAATCTCGATTCTATATAATCTTTACCTCCTCTGATGAGTCTTCCGTTTTCGTCATATTTGTAGGCTCTTCCTTCACTTATTAAGGATTTTAAGCCCATTATTTCACGAGCTCTATTTACTTCGTTTAAAATATTTTTTTGCATAACTAAATGTTTTTATTATAAATAGTTATTTTAAAAGAAAAAAACCACTATGACTTAGTGGTTTCTTTAATTGGTGTTTTAACAGGTTCTTGTTGTGGATTTTGGGGTTGTGGATTTAATTTCATATTCAACTGGTTAATTTGATTTTGTAAATTTCTCATACCCACACCTAGGTTTTTTAAACCGTTTAATAGTACCTGGAATTCTTCTTCTTTTTTGATTGGGTCTAGTCCTCCAACTTTTTCAACTTCTTTAAGTCTATTAGCTAATTCTTCAGGATTTCTAAAATCTCTATTAGGTGCCCATATTTCTTCGTCTATTGTTATAGTAGGTGTCATAGGAAGGCCACTTATTTTAACAATACCATTCCATTCATCCCTATTTTCCTCAAGGTTAATGTCTATTTCTTCATATTTTACATGGAACTCATCTAATTTGTCTTTTACTTTTTTACAATAAAGACAATTGTTTTGGCTATATACTTTAATATTCATAATTTAAATGTTTTAAATAAAATATAATTTTTTGTCCCTAATAAGTCAACTTATATTTTAAGATAAAAACATTATTAAGTTAGTATTGTAAACTTGGTATTATTTAATTATATTTACTAAAAAATGAATAGAATGTTAGAAAAGGTAAAAGCGGGTGGAGGTCTAGTAATGAATAAAGAGGGTAAATTACTTTTTATTTTTAGAAAGGGAATTTGGGATTTACCAAAAGGAAAAATGGACTTTGGTGAAACTTTAGAAGAAACTGCAGTCCGTGAGACATCAGAAGAAACTGGTATACCTAAAAATAAATTAAAAGTAGTAAGTTTTTTAACTACCACTCGTCACGTTTTTTATAAAACCACAGAAAAGATTAAGGATTGTTCTTGGTATCTAATGAAAACAAAATATAGAGGAAAATTAGTTCCTGAAAAAAATGAGGGTATAGATATGTGTAAATGGTTAACTTTAGATGAATTTAAAGTTTTATCTCATGATTCACCCTCTAGAGTTAAGTACGTTGTTGATTTGTATGAACAATTATTATGGTATGAAATACTTTAATTTTTTTTCTCACCGGGTAATCTAAACCCAATTCTACTACTACCTGTTCTTTTGTCTGGTAAAGAATCTAAAAGGTCTATGAGTTCTTGTGTTAATGTATGTAGTTCACCACCTGGAGTTGTTAGTTGGTATATTCTTTGAGCTATAACATCGTCACCATGAAGAGCTTTACTCTTACTCATATTCGATATTGGTCCACTAACTACATTTATAAACGACTTTAATTCATCTTCCGCTTCTTGTTTATAGTCAGTAGTAAAACCTATAACTTCATTAACTACGTTACGTAATTGTTTTTCTGTAATTTTAATTTGGCTCATTAAAGTATTTTTTATATAAATACTTTTTAGTTAAGATAATATTTTAATTTATCTATATAATGTTCTTTATTAGATATTCCAGACATTCTTTCCATAATTTCACCATCTTTAAAAATTATAACTGTTGGAATTGACCTAATCCCAAACTCTCCTGCAAGATTATTGTTTTCATCTACATTAATTTTACCCACATTGTTAGGGAATAGATTACTAACATCGTCTATTATTGGACCCAATACTCTACAGGGACTACACCACTCTGCCCAAAAATCAACTAACATGACTTTATTGTCGTCTAATTTTTTTTTGAAATTCTGTTCATTTAATACCATTCTATGTTTAAGTTTTTAATAAATATATGTTACGTATCGTAACTCAATAAGTTTATATTAAGTAAAAGTAATTAAAAATGATAAAAAATATAGGTATTTGTGGACAAGGTTTTGTTGGTGGTGCTGTTAGAGAAGGGTTAAAAAAATTTTTCACCATCTCCACTTACGATAAGTTTAAAAAACCCTCTTCTACAGTTTCAAGTTTAGAGGAACTATCAAAGATTTCAGATGTTGTTTTTGTGTGTTTACCCACACCTATGAATTCTGACGGTTCTTGTCATATAGACATAGTAGAGAGTGTTTTAACCGACTTTAATTATATCTCCACTCTGGGTAATAATTATTGTAAGTTATTTATAATAAAATCAACCGTACCACCAGGTACAACTAAAAGGTGGAATGAAAAATTATCTAATATAGATATTGTTTTTAATCCAGAATTTCTTACAGAAGCAAACTCAGTAGAAGATTATAAAAATCAAAATCGTATTATTTTAGGTGGTGAAAATAAAGTAACTGGTAAGGTAAAACCTATATTTTCTAAAGCATTCCCTAAAGTCCATCTTATTAAAACAGACTCAACTTACGCTGAGATGGTTAAATACGTTACTAATTGTTTTCTATCCACTAAAGTTTCATTTGCTAATGAAATGTATCAAATATGTGAAGGTTTAGAAATTGATTATGATAAAGTCATAGAATATTCTAAGCATGATGAACGTCTTGGGTATTCTCATTGGGCAGTTCCAGGACCAGATGGAGATTTTGGTTTCGGTGGACACTGTTTTCCAAAAGACTTAAATTCATTAATTTTTAAAGCTAAAGAATTAGGTGTGGAACCAATAGTTTTAGAAGCTACTAAAAAAATGAATGATAAGGTAAGAAAGAATAGAGATTGGGAAAAACAAGTAGGTAGAGCGGTTATACAAGATAAACCTAAAAAATTTGATGAAGAGTAGTTTACTCGTACTGACCAGGTCTTAACTTCTTTTTAGCTTTCATTACTTGGTCTGCAAAAGTTTCATATTTTTTTAAAACCATATCCCTTTCCTTGTCTTCCATGTAACTAATAACATTTGGGTCATTGTAAAGTGGAAATTCTTTTTTGTCCGGCATTGGGTCGTCTTGGAATATTGTACTTCCTAGAGAAAATTCACCTTCACTCAGTTGGCTATTAAAGTTGTGTTCACTTTTTTTATTTTCATGAAGGGACTTTATCCTATTTCTTTCTTCACTAGATATTTCAAAAGTTCTTTTATTCTTAATCATTATATATTTTTCATTCTATTTATGAAATTCTTATCTAACCTATCAACATTTGGACTTGGTTTTAGTTTAACCTCTTCTTTCTTTTCAGAAACTGAAGGTCTTCCTTCGTCTAAAGTTTTATTAGCTTGTTTAATGTGTTCTCTTTTTAATTTGGCTAGTCGTCCCATTTTTTCTCTATATAATATAAATATATCTATTTTAAGTAATAATATTTTATTGCTGCTTATAAGCTTATATAATAAGCAGCCTTATTAAAAGGCATTTTATAACTATTTGCTCAACCAAAAAAATTACCTTATTTTGAAACTTTTTTTTAACTTTATTTAGATAAAACAAAAATATAATCTAATGGGTCTGTCAATTTGTCGTATCTACTTATTTCATAGTGAAGATGTTGTCCTGTAACCATACCCGTTTTACCACACTTACCTATGGGTTGTCCAACACTAACGATGTCACCATTCTTAACCCAAATTCTAGAAAGATGAGCGTACTTACTAGTATAACCACTCATATGTTCTATTTCTATACACTTACCGTATCCTGAGTTCCAAGACGACATTATAACTTTTCCGGTTCCAGTCGCATAAACCGTATCCCAATACGTACCTCTTAGGTCTACACCAGCATGTCTTTGCCATCTACCAGTTATAGGACTTCTTCTGGACCCAAAATTACTCACAACTACTGTTGTGTCTAAAGGTGAACCTAACGGTAGTGAATCTAATATGTTATGATAGTTTTGTATTTTTTTCTCTAAAGAATTTTGTAAAGAATCTACTAGGTTGTGGTATTTTATTTTGGTGTTGTTTAAATTTTCCTCCACTTCATGTAAACTTTTTCTAAGACTATAAGTAAAATAAAAAAGTGTGAGTATGAATAATCCAAAGAGTGTTATATAAAAATTATTTTTCATATGTTACTCTGTTCTATTTTTTAGTACGACGAGGTTTACATTTACCTCTAGATTTTTTTCTTTTAAGTTGACAATCTGTTATTGTTCTATATATACATCTTTTTTCACCCACTTCTTTATCACAACAGGTGTCAGAAAATTTACCATTTTTACATTTTTTACAACATGTGTCTTTACCCATTGGTTGTTCGTATGAACCTCTAGGGTCGTCTCCAGAACTAGATATTCCACCACAAGGAGGTAATTCATCTATCACATTACTAACATATTGTAATACTATCTCCTCATTATATACATCATCACCTATACCACTAAAATCACAATAACTAGTAGGACAAGGTATTTCTTCTAAAGGTATTTCTCCTGTCGCTAGTTGTGCGTATAAGGCAGCGTCTTGTGCGTTCACCTCTCCGTCTCCATTTAAATCACCCTCTATTTCACATCTTACTACTGGGTCTTCTGGTGTAACTGATTCACAACACTCACAAACTATATTATTTTCATACATCCCTCCTGGTTGACACCCATCACATACTATTTGTTGAATTGCAGGACCTAAGTTGTTAAACATTTCACACATCATAACTATAGTCATACAACTACCATCATCGAAAGTAGCGTTGGGATTATAATTTATTGCTGTTGGGTCTGTACATCCTGGTATTGGTTCTCCAATTGCGTATTCACAACTCCCATCATCATAGTTTGCTATTGGGTCATAGTTAAGAGCGTCTGGGTCCGTACAACCATATTTACGGTCATCGTCTGTGGTACCTCCTAATACAGAACCTCTATCATCTTCTCCACCTGCTGTTATATCATCTTCTCTATCTAGTACTGAACCTAAACCTGTAGTAGGTGTTATATTTCCTACGCCTGCACCCATAATTGGGGGTATGTTCATTGGTCCTCCATTGTTTAAACAATCGGTAACCATGTTTTGTAACTCTTCTAATGTGGTAAAATTTAAATCTTCATTAATATTAGGAAACATATCATTAATGAAAAATGGTATATCTAAAGCGTTTCCATTGACCGCCCCTTCTGAATTTAGTGAACCACTTAAAAACGGATAGATTACATTAAGAAATTGACCTAGGTTTTGAGTCGGTAGACCTATACTTAATGAAGACATTCCCGCACAACACCAACCATCACCAAAAACTTGGTTGTACCCATCTAAAGCCTCAGAGTCACCTTGCATATACTGTATAAGTAGGTTTAAATCTATACCTGAACTCTCTACGTCTTGCCCAAAGATTGGGCCAGTTACAGGTACGAGTCCGTATACCCCTAAAGCATTAAACGGAACAATTTCAGCACAAGGGTCTTCCTCCACAACTGGTTCTGATGGATAAAATGGGCCATCATATTCACCAATCCCATCATCCTCATCATCAGACCCTATACTATCACAACAGTTAGTGTTGAAACAAAATTCTTGATAGAAGTCGGGTAGTTGGTTCATGTTCAATGAACCACTTTCTATTTCTTCTGTATAAGATTGACATTTGATACAGTGTGATTCTACTGTACCACCATAAGACTCGGCCATTTCTTCACATTCAGTGGTATCCCCTAAATTTAAAGGAAGTAGGGTGTCGTCACTAAAGGTATCATCTATTACTGGGTCCTCTCCACCTCCAGTACTTTCACAACATTCACAGTTTGGTCCGGTAATATTTGCTACTACTGGTGGTACGAATCCTTGTGATAAATGGAATACACATTTTTGACAATGTATTCCGGTTGCTGGAAGTGTTCTTTCACACTCAACTACAGGTGTTATAGGAAAATCTACTCCTGGTTCTTCCGGTGTAGGTTCGTCCACTCTAATATCGTCTGGTCTAGGTTCGTCAGTTACAAATGTAGTCACCCATGGGTCTATTGTATCACTTGGACTTGGTACGTGTGTATCTGTTTTAGTCGGTCTCCCTGTTACCGGGTCAGTAAAGGTCATCCACGTATCTTGTGATGTGGGTGTAATATCTCGTTCTGGTGGTAATTCACCATAAATGTCTCCAGCTAAGACTTTACCTTCCCTATCTTTATTAATCTTTTCTAAATCCTCAAAAGGAACACCATCATAAGCACCTGCATTTTGTTTACTAGTACTTCTTTCAGGGGTACCATTACGTTGTTCCATCATTAATTTATTAATGTTGGCTATCTGTTCTTTGAGATTTTTTAGTTTAAACGGATTCATATAGTATAAATATTAAACTAATACCCGTTTAATAATAAAAGGAATATAGTTTGTTTAAATAAAAATTAAACTGTAGCTTCACAAGACCCGTCAGTCATACAACCGTAGATATCTTGTCCAGCCTTAAGTATTAACATAGGATTTTGTAATGCACCTAAATCAAATAAAATATCTTTTATAGTGTCTAAAGTAGGTGTTTTACCTGTCCCCATATAATCATCTATACTTTTAAGAATTTTATCAGTCATATCTTTAGCTTCTGATGGTATAGCATCAGTAAGACATTCTAAACAAATTTCCTCCATGTGTGTAGGCTGAAAAGTTTCTATAAGTGATGTAGGACTATTTTCTGATAAAATACCGTTATGTAAAAACTTAATTCTGTCTTTTTCTGTTTCTGTCATTAAAAATGGTGATTGTTTCATGTTTTTTTTATTATAAATAGTTAAAATACCTAAAAAAAGACTATATTAAGTATATGAGTAATCAAAAAAATACTACAGGTGTTATTGCTGGTAATTTTGACGTAATTCATCCGGGATATATAGAGATGTTTGACGAATGTAAAGAAAATTGTAAAAACTTATGGGTTTTACTCCATACTGACCCATCAATAGAACGTCCAAATAAGTTAAAACCTATATTATCAGTAAAAGAACGTATAAAAACTTTAAAATCTTTAAGACAAATAGATAAAATTAGCACTTATACCTTAGAATCAGAGTTAGAAACACTTATAAAAGAAATAAATCCCGATATTAGATTTTTAGGTACAGAATACAAAGAGATTAAGTATACTGGGCATGAACTTAACATACCTATTCATTATATTAGTCGTAATCATGGCTGGTCTACAACTAAATTTAAAACATTAATAGCAGAATCTATCAAATGAACTGAAAAAACCGACGAAGTCGGCCGGACGGAGTCGTTCCGGTGCCGCAAAACGGGCATTTTTAGTGTATTTTTTAAGGTTTTTTACTATATTTCGTTTATAAATGAAAGAAGCACTCAAAATACTAGACAAAATAGAAGAGAATGTTAGTATATGTTGTACAGCAGCTATGGATGCTGATGATGTGTTAGTGTTAATTGATAAGTTGAGAAAAATATTAGAAAATGACAAACCAACGAAAGGGAAATTACAGAAAAAATAGAAATTATAGACGATACAAACGTAAACCTGCCAAAACACCTTTTTTGAAAAAGGGTTGGGTGAGGTTATTATTTAGTGTATCAATCATGGTGTCCGCGATTCCATCTATATACCAAGACTTTACTTATGGTCACAAAGGAGAATGGACACATTACGGTATGATGTTAGTAGGAATACTATATTTTATCGAATCATTATTATGGACATTAGAAATATGGCAAAATTACAAGAAAAAATCGAAAAATTCGAAGAAGACATATTCGAAGGTAAAGAAATCGACGTAAAAGAGTTTTACAGACTAAAAAAACATTTGATTGATACAAAAAAAGACAATCAAGATTTACTAGAATTACATATGATTCTAGAAACTATGTTAGATAAACAACAAAATGACCTTATGAACAAAAGATTAAATCTTTTAACAATCTGGTCCACAATATTCCTCCCACTTTCTTTTTACACCGGTGTTTGGGGTATGAATTTTGATGATGTACCTTTAATTACTGAGGACCACGGATTTTGGTTATTCTTAGGTTTAACTATTCTTACTATAGTTGGTATGTGGTTATATTTTAAAAAGAATAAATGGATATAGTCTCAAAAATTTATTAATTTTATAAAAAATTTCTAACTAATAAAAAAATTAATAATGGCAGAATACATTCGAGAAGAGGGGGACGGCTCTATAACATATAGTCACGCGGAAAACTGTGGAGGTTCAATTAAATTACACAACAATAAAGGTCCAGCTTTAGTTAACAAAGAACAAAAGGTAAAAGATTATTATCTTTATGGTGTTAAATTAAGTAAAGAAGACTGGGATAAAAAACGTAAATTTTCATGAAAAAAATAGAAATAACAATAGGTGGTACTGGACATGAAATTGCCCGTAGTAAATTTTCTGAAGAAGAAATATCAAAAATAGACAAATATTGTAAAAAACACGATGTAGATAGAGACGGTGTTTTGACTAATGACCTAGAAGAGGTGTTAGAAGATAGAGGTTCATGGTATGATTGTGATGATTTAGGTCATTTTATGGGTGGTAATTTAGGTTGTAAAATTTATGTTACTGTAAATGATGATGATGAATTTGAGTTTGAGACTGGTGATGCTACGGTTGAGTTGAGTGGTGAACACAGTTGGCCTGAGTTTGAAGATGGTGTTATGGTTAGTTTTGTTACTTGGGAAAAGGGTACCATGTACAGTTGTGATTTTGAAATATCTGATGACGAGGATTTTGATATTAAAAAATTAAAACTTAAGGTACTACAGATAGAGACACCTGAAAATATTTACGAAATTATAAGTGAATTAACTTATAATGGTGAACCCTTAAATGGTGAGGGTTTTGGTGATACTACTGGTAAAGCTTTTGATGTTGAGGTTGGTGATTAGGAAATTATTTTCTTTTGTACCCCAACATACCTAACATATACTCTAAGTCTTTTTTTGTTTTAGTGCATTCAGGTCCTAAAGCTCCTGTATGTATGTCGTCAAACTCACACATTTCTAACCCTTCTATAAGTGCCATAAGTAAGTTAACTTCTTTCATCCCAAAATCGTCAAAACGTTTAGTTAAAAATTCATCATATACTGTTTTACCCATTTCACAATATCTCATACAATGACCTTTTAAGAAATTAACATTGTCAGAGCCCGTGATTCCTGGCTTTAAAACAACTTCACCATCTTTATCTTTTAAAACTTCATACTCCTTTCTTTTTTCTTCAGCTTCTTTGTCTATTTTTTTCATTTGTTCTTCGAAAGCTGCCATATCCCCCGCGTTAAAAAGATATAATAGTTTATCCCACATACTCCAGTCTTCCTGTTTTTGTTCTGAAATAATTCCCATTATTTCTCTAGTTCTAGAAATTTCTTCTTTTAGATTTTTGTTTAACATTTTTTGTTTAAATTTTCTTTAACTATAGAATTTTCTTGGTGTAGTTTTCTCAACCTTTCTTCCTCCTCTTCTTCTGTTAAGTCTAGTAGCCCGTCTAAAAAGTTCGTCATACCAGACTCGTCTGTCACATCTATAACAACAATCTCCTCGTCATCAACTAAATTATCCCCACCAACAACTTCAGGTGACATAAAATCAAAAATTTGTTCAACTTCTTCTTGTCCAAACATAGGGGTTTCATAAGAACCACTAGAACTTGATGTGGTAGCTTCATGTAATTTTTTAATTCTGTTTTTTTCTTGTTCTGATATAATCATAATTTTGTTTTTTATAGTTTACCACTAGTGTTTATATAATCATCAGCTTTATTAAGATAATCTGCTGCTAATGTAATTTTATCCATCCACCAACTAGGTAATTCACCACCAGCCTCTTGTAATTCAGATAGTTTTTCTAATATGTCTTCCGCGTCGTCTAATATTAATTTACATTTTCTAATAGCTGAAGGAATATCCATATGACCATCTTCTTTTAAGGTTGGTTTTTTATCTTTAATAGCTTTTTCTATAATACTAATTAATTGGGTTTCTGTTAGTCTGAGTTTTGCCATAACTGTTTTTATTATATAAATACTTTTTATATGACAAATGTGTATAATCTATATTCTTTGGTAACCTTTACTTCTGATAATATCATCTAAAGTAGTGACTTTCCTATTTTTAATAGCGTACTCATACTTTTTAGTGTCTTCATCAAAATGAAGCATATCAACATTTTTACTTTCTAAAAATATATTCAGTTTAAAATTATTTCCAGGGTGACTATTATTTTTACAAAAACAGTGATGTGTTTTTTTATCTTTTCTAGAATTGATTGGTTTACCTGTGTGAATATCTATACACTCCATATTATATTTTTCCAATAAATCTCTTAACTCGGGCCAATCATCATCGTTATGTGTTTCTAAGAATAAAAATCTAATGTTTTTTGATATTCTTTCCATACCTTTAAGAACTTTAATTTCCACCCCCTCAACGTCTATTTTAATGAGGTCTATTTTTTCATCATTAAAGTAATTATCTAATTTTATAGATTTACAGTCTTTAGCTGTTTTGTTTCCCTCATTTCTGGTTTTAACCATAGAATACATTTGGGATGAACTTCCTTTATAGTATTTAACTGTTTTATCGTTATCCGATACTGCCATATTTTCCACTATAATTGAGTCGTCGTCTTTATGTAGATTTTTAATAGCGTTAGATGCATACTCATTCATCTCAAAACAATATGTTTTTTTAGACTTTAAAAAATCTTTAAAAAATAAAGTATAATACCCTATGTGAGCACCAACATCTACCATAACAGAATTTGGTTTGTTTAGTAATGATTTATAGTGGTTTAATCTAGCAAAAATATGTAAGTCCTCACTACCTATGGTGAATATATTATTTTGTATCGATTCATACCCAATTAATAATTGCATATCTAAATCATTTTTTAGTTGGTAGATAATTTCACCTATAGTGGCCATTCTATTTAAATGTGGAGCAAATATTTTTTTATCTATAGTGTGGTCATTCAACGGAAACCCTGTATATAAAAAGTCATAGACAAAACCTTTACCCAAAGTAGCTGCTGGTATATCTACAGAATCATCCGATAAATCACTATCTGTTAAACCATATTTTTTTAATGATTCTGGACTTAATTTAAGAGAATCAAAACCATTTACTGGAGATAAGTCGTTATTCATATTTAGTTTAATTTATTATTTGTTTTTTAATAACTTTTTTCTATTTGGTCTATACGTATACCAAGCTCTTTCGTGAAAATAATACAACACCATCTTTGTAATTAATTCAAGTGCACCTACTTTCAAACCAATCATTGGGTCTCCACTAACCAGCCACCCTAATAACATAGTATCTAAAGTGCCAACAACTCTCCAAGTAATTGTTTTGGCTATATGTCTTTTTTTAGATACCCATTTATTTTTTGTCATAGTTTACCTTCTTTTCTCATTTGTGCTCTAATTTTAGTAGCTGATATTTGTTCTACCTGATTAGGTGGTACATGCTCAATTATTTCATAACCAACTCCCCTTCCATAATTAATAGATTCGATGTCTGGAATTATTACTACTTTTATACTACCATCCTCTATTTCTTTTGTAAATCTTTTGTTAAGATTTTCTTCAACTTCTTTGGGTGTCCAAGGTTGGTTTTCATTTGGTTCAATATCTCTAATTGCTATACAGATATTTTTACCTTCTTTAATTCTTTGGTCTATTAACCATTGATGACCGTCATGCCATGGCTGCCATCTTCCTATAAACATTGAATATTTCATAATCCTTTATCTCTTTCTAAATTTATTGATATTGCTCTTTCACCTGGTTTATTTGGGTCCATGTCATTAATAAGATATCTTGGTCCTCTTTCTATACCCATTATTAATTTATCAAATGAAACATTTGATTTTTTTAACTCTTTAATAGTATGATTTTTTAATGATTCTGGTCTAGCGGTTGTTAAAACTATTTGATGACCTTCATTATACCACTCATTTAATTTATCTACAGTTGTTTTAATTGGTTCCACTTCCGTAGATTCGTAGGTTTCAAACTTTCTATATTTGAAAATTGTTCCATCTATATCACAAAAATATGTATTTTTTTTATTTCTTGTAAAATCAATTTTATTTAAACATTCTTTTACGGATATATTTGTGGTATCCATATCAATAAAATTTTCAGTAGGTGGTTCATAATCTTTTGCAAAATAATCTTCCCTACCTCTAATCTCTGTTGTATGAACATATATTTCAGTTAAATCATTTGTATCTTTTAATGAATCTCTCATTTTTTTATAAGGAGCAACAACTGATACAACAACAGTTAATCCTTTATTATCTAAAAATCTACATAAGTCCAATACTGATTGTATATTCTTTGTTCTACCTTCAGGTGAATAATCAAAATTTTGGAATAGGTCTCTTAGTCCATCACCATCAATATGAATACAATTATCATTACATTCTTTTATCATTGCTTTCGCTAATGTTGTTTTTCCAGCTCCTGGCTGACCTGTAAACCAATATATCATTTTAATTTATTATTTGTTTTTTTAATATCCATTTCTAAGTTAGTGGGGATGTGTTCGGGAGATTTAGTAGGAATAACATTACTATTACTTTTTTTAGCTAAATCAAAAATAGTTTTGTTTTCAGTCCCCACGTTATAAACACCTTTACAGTTTTTGTTAATAAGTTGGATAATTTTACCAACTATAATATCGGTATAGTCGAAATTACCACTTACATTATCAAAAGCTTTAGGGTAAGGAAACGGATTTGGTTTATGACCACATCTAATAATAAGGTAGTCTTTTTCTTTTAGTTGGATGTAGGAGTCACCTAATAGTTTAGTATAAGAATACCAGGATTCATGATGAACGGGAATATCTTCTTCACTAGAAACACCTGTAGAATTCACATACACATAATCTGTAGAAATATGAACCAATTTTTTATCGTTACCATTACAATAATCCGATAATCTACTTACTCCCTTATAGTTCACATTCCACATACTTTCTTTGTCTTTACTATAAGTGTCGGTATTAGCAATACAATTAACAATAACATCATAATCATTGAGGTAACCTAAATAAGAAGATTCTTCTGTAAACTCCACACCATGTGTTTTACGAGAAATAAAATCCCACCCAGTTTGTTTAACCAGTTCTTTACCTAACATTCCATATCCTAAAACTAATACTTTCATAAATCTATTCGCATTGTATGTGAGTCATTTCTAAAACCACATCTTTCATAAAATCCAACTCTTTCCGGTTTACAACTTAATATTACTTTATAACAACCTTCTTGTTTAGCCTTTTCTACTACTTCTTTTATCAATCTTTCTCCTATCTTCTTACCACGTTCTTTTTCATCAACAACCACTTCTTCAATAAACCCAACAATACTACCATCTCTTAATAGTTTATTTTGTAGTTGTAACATTAACATACCCACAATCTTACCATCCATATCAGCAACATAAAATTTACTACCATTTTCCAGACAAAGTAAGTAATCATCATACTCTCCTTTTGTAAGGTCCATTTTAAAAGGCCATTCTTGTTGTAATAAGTCGTACATGTGTGGTACATCCCCCTTTTTAGACTCTCTAATAATCATATATAAAAGATAATAAAAAACCCCTGTAAATAAACGGTCGGTTTTCCGAAATTTTTTTCGAAAATTTTTTTTTAGGATTTAGCGGCGGTTTCTCAGAATAGCGTCGCGTTTCTAGGAATTAAGAATAACGTGTAACATTATCCCTATTGAAATTAGTGTAGTGATTAGGATTCCCCAAGATTTTTCAGTCATTTTCATTAGAAACCAAACATTTGTGGAGTTAACTCGTGTTTAATAGTTTGTAGGTCTGTTATTTCCTGATTTCTACGGTCTCCAGTATAATCATGGTCATCAGTTTGTCGGTCTACTTCAAGGGTATAATTGTCAGGACTTAATGCCAATTCTTGAGCTTTTTCTACAGTCGGTGTGTATATATCCAAGAATGCTGTACCATACTCAACAACATCTTCTTCAAAACTAACGTCTACTGTGTGGGAATAAGATGGGACCAACTCTATATCATCACCTCTTTTCCAATTTTTACCACCATTATGGAAATAATTTGTTAATAAAGTGTATATAACTGTGTTTTGGTCCATTCTTTGACCTCTATCATTTAAGGGGCTCTCCAAACCTGCAATCTTTAAACCACTGTGTAAATCTGTTTTAATTGGATTTTCTCTACCGTATCCATAAGATGTTAAAGCTCCTTCGTCTTTTACTGCCTGCCAGTATCCTTCTATGTCAGACATACTATTGAGATATAAGAAATAGATACTAATATGCTTTTTTAACTTATTCATACTCATATCTTCTTTGGTTGGAGGATTAGACTCAATTGCCTGTTCAATAATAAGGTCCTTAATAATATCTGTGAGTTTCATAATAATAAATATCTACTTACACGTTACAATTATGACCAACTAGTAAAATCCTTTACCTTATAATAACCTCCTTCAGTATCTGGGGTATGGACGTTGACTATATAAGGATAACTCTTAAGACCAAACAATCTATATATGTTAGGCATGTGGTAATCCATTAAGTAAATTTCGTCAAGATTATAATAAGACCATAAATCAACAGGGTACGGATGTTTTTCAGTTGGAGGGGTATCAAGATATAAATCCACAGTAACATATAATCGTGGATGTGTATTGGGAGGTGCAAGACGATAATTAAAATCGACCTTATCAATTATAGGGTAAATTTTCTTAATATCTCCATCGGGAGAGTTAAGGTATTTTTCTATTGCTTTTTCAACTGCGGGTTTCATATAGTATAAATAGATTTATAATAAATAAAAAAATCCCCACTATGTATAAAAACATAATGAGGATTATCCCAACCTACATATATTATCCTCTATAAGAATTCTGCACCTTGTTCCTGCATTTCCTCAGCAATAACATCTACCCACTCATCAGGCATATCTACTAAGTTGTTTTCTTCGTCGAATAAGTTAAAGTCTCCACTATTAGAATCTTCCTCTTCTTCTAGTCTATAGTTCTTACCATCAATTGTTACATCATAATGATTAATTCTTTTCCAGTAAACTTCACGACCACTATTAAATACTATTTCCATGTCTATGTTGTATTAAAATTTTATTATAGTATAAGGATAATGAATATAGGTAATCTTGTCAAACTATATAAGTTCAATTTTCATAAAAAATTCTATAAAAATTTTTTTAAGGGTATTAGGTTAAGTTTAAAAATCATTGCAAATTTCATAGAGAGCTTTGACCCCCCTAAACCGCCGCTCCAAACCTATATGTAAGAGGGGATACGGACAGGGGGGAGGGGGCCCCTAAATAAGGGGGCAGCATAGGGGATATATGAGGGGGGAGCCATTTGGATATATACTATAGGATTATATATAGGGGTGGCAGGGCTTTTAATAGTTACGTGACGTGAGTCCCAACTTAAATAACTCCCTAAATGTTTGTGGGTTTAAATTATTTTTCGTATCTTTGTATTAAGATGTGGACGGACCATAAGGGCACCCCCTGCTTTTTATTTTAAAAAAACCCTATATTATTTTGGTAGTACGGAATTAAATTCGTATCTTTATAGTATGAATATGACCAAGAGACAATTAAATAAGAAACTAAAGTCCTCCCTCCTCCAGGGGAATGACGGAGGATGGATTAGAGATATCAACCTAAGAGTAACCAGAGCAAGAAGTGTAAACCCAAGATGGGGTAAACCTTATACAGAAGTGGATATTACTGTACACGCTGAAGTACAAAGTACTAATGGTAGTTGGAGAGGATGTCACACTTACGGGATTAAAGATGTTAGAAATTTCCTACGTAGAGATTATAATGGAATCCCTAACACTGTAAGTGCTTGGGTCCGTCTATGGGGGTTTCCTACTAATGTAAAACTTAAGACAATTAAGTTCGGTAAGGACTCCACTTGTACTGAGGTTTACCCACCGAAGAAAAGATATCACAGATGGTGATATTTTTTTGTCCCTAAACTCTTTTTTAATAGTATACTACCCACCCTCCCACAACCTTAAGGTACAACTTTTTTTTGACATGACCAAATAAAACACATGACTATTTGTCAATGTTAATAACTTCCCATAATGGTACACCTTTCTAATCCCGTCTGACAACCTGTCAGGGGGAATTTTGTTAGTAAATAATGGTCGAAATACTTGACTTTGTCAGAATGTCAGTCAGGCGTCGCAGACAACACAAACGCTTCACCAGGTTTTACCTCCTGTTATATATAGGGAATATAATGGGAAATTCCTTCTGGTTATATCACTAGAGGGAATAATGGTGTAGTATAGTGGTAAGAAGTGGTATATTGTGGTAAACGACAAATAAGGGTCTTTAAGGAACATATAATCTGGGGAGTAACCTACTATATATAAATATGAAGAAAGTCTGTAAAAGTAGGGTTATATTGCAATGCGCGGGGTACTCATCCAACCCTGTAAGGAGTTGTTTATAACCCTTCAATTTAACGGTTATATATACGGGTATTTTATTCGGTTCTAAAGGTAAAATCTTACACTAGTCATTAAATTTATAACCCAATATAAAACCCCCTTTCGGGGGTTGAAATCTTAGGGTTATTATATATGACATATATATAGGGTATTCATATATAACATAGGTTAATGTTGTTATTAAACTATATACCCCTTAGATGATTTTTACATTATTTGAACGTAGGTAACTTTTACATTCTTCATTAGTGTATTGACCCACTTTCATAGGACCACCTAGATATTCTCTTACAAAGTTAACCATAGTATATTGAATTAACCAGTACATTTGTTCATCTAGTTTCTCTTGAAGATAATCCTTTTGTTTACGGTATTTTGTTTTCATAGTTCTGTCCCCGAATGTCATATATGATACACACATATTAATCTGGGATTTTAAGGATTGTACATTTTCTTTTGTAATCTGGATTAGTTCTTCATATTTCGTCATATCTTATTCTTTTAGTGGGTTAATATTTATACTACAAATATACGAAAATAATTTGGTATTAACTAATTTTTTACTATCTTTGTGGTACAAAACATTAATAAATTATACTATGAAATTACTTACATCACTACTGAAACTTATGACCGCAGGGACTGTCTTTGTCCTAGGTAACCTCTTTATCTTTACAATTATTTTTCGTTTATTAAGAATCATTTAAAATACTGAATATTATGGGAAAAATGAAACAACTATTTAGGGACAATCTTGATTATTATATTGACGATGATTATCATTATGATAAGTGGTTAGAGTCCGATGAATATAGAATGATGTGGATACCTGAAAGAGACGGAAGAACTCTGGAAGATATAGAACTAGATTATAAGAATGAAATGGGAGATGAGGATTGTGATGAAGGTCTCTACAAAGATAATTAATAACCCTAAATAAGGGATAATAGTAACGAACACCGAGAACGAAATGACCGAAGGGAATGAAGTGTCCCTAATGACCTGAACGTAGTGAGGGGAATGTAAAGGGTGAGTCGTGTGAGTTAGTGTTAGACCTTATTTAATAACATTAAAAAGAACATGCCTAAAAAAAGAAAACTAAACAGTAAGAACCCTAAGTATATGACTGAAGCTAAAAAGGGTGGACCTGCAATTAAAGAAAAAAAGTTGTTATGTGAGGTGGTACCTACTAACATAAAAACAGGTAAGAAGAGTGAAAATACTCGTATACCTGTATATGGAATCTGGTACGAGGATGAGACGAGAGACACCGACAAAGATAGTTAAAAGACTTAGAAACGAATACTTTAAAGAAGTGCTATTAGAGTCTGTTAGAGATTTACTTTATCATAAACATGAAGAGAGACGTTTACCTCTTTCACAATATGGTGAGATAAAATTTATCGACGGCACTAGTGTGAATATGGGTGTCTTCTTATGGGAATTAAATCCTAACATGGGTAGTATGGGTGAGGATGAACTTCTAACCGAAGCTGAAAGAGTTAGAGTTATGTTAAATCACGACTATGATATACAAACAAACTTATCAGAACTGGTAGACCCATGGAGATTATTATTCACAAATAAATGGCAAGGAAAAGATAGACCGTTTACAAGTAGTAAAAAATTTATTAGAATAGAAGTAATATAAAATGAATAAAGAAGAATTAATAGAATTAATAAAGTCAAACCCTAACGATGTAGACTTAGGTACAACTTTAAGAAAGTGGTACTGGGTAGAAATGGGTAATTATAAACTTGAGTCTACAGAAGAACCTTATAGACCTCTCCCTGATGGGTTATACATAGGAATGTCAAAAATAGAAGGAAATGGTTTATTCACCTCTAAACACTTAGAATGTGGTAAAGAATTAGGTATATCACATGTTAATAATAAGAGTGGTGACTTTGATAGAGACTTGATAAGAACTCCTCTAGGAGGTTTTATTAACCACAATAAGGATAAAGCTAACTGTGAAATATATGAGTGTGGTGATTATCTAAAGATGAGAACCATTAAAGAAATAAGACCTAGTGAAGAGTTAACTTTAAACTATAAACTATATAAACCTTGTAACTATTTAAAAGATGATGAATAAATTATTAAATTATTTGAGACCGTTAGCGGTAAAGTATTTAGACCTTCTAAATTCTGGAAAACTATATATATGGATGTACATATTCTTTGCTATAGTTTTTAATATATACATGTTCGGAATGTGGATAATAGATGGTATGTGTTGGTCTTGTCTACCAGGACTATTACTAAGTCTTCCAATATGGTATCTTGGGTATTTAACTGTAAAAAATAGTCTATGGACTAAGGGGTTCCATTTCTTTTTTAATACTATAATTAAAATACTAAATAAAATTTTCTCACGTAAAAAATAATTTGTATCTTTGCCATATGACAATATACCTTTTCGATTTCGATAACACAATAGTAGAATTACCTTATAAAGAATCAATAAATTACATGGACACGGATGAAAGTTTGAATCCGAATCTCCCTTTTAAACTTATTAAAAAGACTAGAGAGGATTATAAACACGCTGTTAAAAATAACGACGGCCCTATTTTCGTATTATCTAATAGAGTAGTGGAGGTTAGAAAAGCTTTAGAAAATATATTGGGGGTATTTGGGTTTAAGTTTGATGATTTCTTTCTTATAGAGGATGAAGACCGAAATAAAGGAAACAGGTTAAAAAGAATCTTAAAAAATCATCCCGGCTGTACCAGAGTAAGGTTTTGGGAAGATAAAGATAAACATATTAATTCGGTTAAAGAAGTAATGAAAGATTATCCTGAAGTTGAGTTAGAAATTATTAAAACTCTTTAACACTTTATTGGTCTAACCCCTAATCTTCTTAGTTGAGCGTTTATAGTTGCGTCGGAACCACCTAATTCTGCAGGGCCTATTTCTGTTTCACCGTCCATAAATATATTTAAATCTATTGATGTTCTATCACACGCTATTTCATAAAAATCCATCCCATAATCGTTTTTCAATTCTTTATTAAACTCCATAAAGTCACCCCTATCTCTTAGTGTGTCTAAAATAAAATAAACTGTATCATCATCAGTTGGATTTAACCCTGTTTTTTCTATGGTTGCTGCCATAAATTGGTCGGCTAATCTTCCATAGTTTGGTGTGTCATCAATAGAATTGAAACAAATTTTTACATATTGGAACTGATTAAAGAATGGGTCGTCTTCATCAGTAGGAACTTGTTCATCTCCTATTACAGAACCAGGTTCAATAGTGTTATAATTACTATCCATCTGAACTCTATTCATTATTGCTGACTCACTGTAAGGTAGGTCATTTCCACCCACTAAATCTTTAGCGGCATCAATTACTAATTCTAAAGCCTCACCGATTCTATTACTCATCACACTTCTATTAGCTGAATCACTTCCAGTTCCTGATGTACCAGCTTCCACGGTAATGAAAGGTCTATCTCCTCTCATACCCATCTTCATTAATTTTACAATATTTTCATCCACTTCAGTTTGAATTTGTGATTCACCTCTTTTAAAGTTCACTATCACACAATTCATTTCTGATGAAACATTTTTTTGTTCACATAAGACAGATGTAAATCTTTTATCTTTAGATTCAGTTAAATGTAAACCTCTAATTCTATTTTTTTCTTCGTTCGATAAGTTAAATAAATTATTCATAATTAATATTTTTTAATATACTACATCTGTACACCCTCTCTTTATACATGCTTGTACTTTAGGAGTATCAATAGGTCTTTCAATTGGTTTATCTGATATATATGGACCACCTTGTACGTAATCTGGACAACCTTCACAACCTGCATCATCATCCGTGTGTTCCCCTCTCATACAATCTACAAACTCCAACCATCTACCTTTATTAACAAAATTCTGCTCTAAACTAGATGCGTATTTAAGACATGCTTTAATTCTATCACAATCATCACCATATTCAGGAGAAATGCCGATATCGATATACCAGTTATCACCATCGTTACCATCACCATCACCATCCCCTACACCTGAACATGAACTAATACATTCTTTGTAAGTTTTATAAGATACCAGGTCACCAGGTTGTCTTGTTTCTTGACACACACATTTCCCACTACTTACTTCTCTTCTTACAAAAACCACATCTGGTCTATCATCTGTTTCTTGTGGACAAGCTTCTTGGTCAGGTCTTGCTTGTGGAAACATTTTATCTAATTTACATCTCGCTTCTTTCCATTTTTTATCCCCTGTTTTTCCTAAAGAAATCCATTTATCTGTTCCTTGTCTTCTTGTATACCAGTAATTTCCTTCCAACACAATATACTCCCACGTTCTGTCTCCCGGAATATTATATACACTTTGTTCACCGGTACTTTGTTCATTTAAAACTGAACTTAGTCTTTTATCGTTAGATTCAGTTAAATGTAAACCTCTAATTCTATTTTTTTCTTCGTCTGATTGTTTAAATAAGTTTTTCATAATATTTTTTAAATTACTTTAAATGTTCTAGTAACAATATAGTTAGCTTGTTTACCAGATTTTCTTTCTTTTCTACTTAATGATTCTTGTTTAGTATCTGGCGTCCCCACTTCTTCTAGGTTTTCATAAGTGAAAGTAAAATTACTAACACCCATAGCTTTCATTATTTCTTGTAAAGCCTTCATTCTCGCCATACTTCTAGCAGCATTCATATTACTACTTTTTCCAACACCTTTGAATTCTTTCCCTCTAACTTTATCTAAGGGTGTTTCTTCCGATTTATCTTCCTTTAAAACCTTATCGATAATTCTTGCTAATTGTGATTCTGTTAATTTAATTTTTCTCATTGTTTTCTCTTAAAGGTTTTGTAACTTATGGAGTAGGTATTACTTTACTTAAATCAGCAGTTGGTAATTCCAAAATGATAGTTCCTCCTCGTACTGGAAATGAAGCGGTACGGTCTCTTCTTAGTGTTATATTTACTTCGTTTCTTCTCAATTCTTTTTCTAAATCATCTTTTGCTCTTTCGTAGTATTTCGGTTTTAATTGTACTACTCTAGGACCAGTAGGTAAAGGTGTTTGTTCATTGACTACTCTTTCTATTATTCTTGTCAAGTCCGATTCTTTTAATTTAATTTTTTTCATTTTAATATGTTTTATTAATAAATACTTTATTTTTATTCTTTAGTTTAGTCCT
>Ga0098038_1000073_pt1 | contig 39322 bp, 40 predicted proteins | sample 5B_taG_FD_75051 | JGI IMG/M metagenome (GOLD analysis project Ga0098038, IMG submission 75051) | Marine viral communities from the Subarctic Pacific Ocean - 5B_ETSP_OMZ_AT15132_CsCl metaG | ecosystem: Environmental > Aquatic > Marine > Oceanic | place: Pacific Ocean | collected 2015-01-08 | reverse complement strand
GATGATGATGTTAATGGTAATTCCAACTTATTAGCCTATGGACTTGTATCTGATATAGCAAGTGCAAGTGTCAGCGCCAAAGGTGATGGTGCTCCTGATTCTCACATTGTAAAGGAAATAATGCCGGGTGCACCTGTAGTTACAGTTACATTGGGTGGTCCCGGCCAAGGTGCAATCAATACTAAGGAAACATGGGATCCAAGTCCTACTGCTAGAATGGCTTGGAGTACTAGGCGTGACTGTGTTACGAACGGAACTGAGTATGATGTAAGTGCAAGGACAATTACAGTCGTTCCTCTTAAAAACAACGCAACTGACTTAGGCTCTTGGGGCACATATTGCTTCCCTAAAGTTGGCAGAATATATATTGAACTGGCGAGAACAGATGTAAATGAAGGGATTAGTTTTGCTTCAGCAGAATACAGTTCAAAGACGGGTACTGTATTCAACTTTGCATCAGGTTCTCATCGAGGTACTGGTAAGTTTTTACTAGCAGATGGAAGCGAAGCAGATACTTTTTCTGAATGGGTTAGTGAAGTTGGAGCCGCAAACATAGTTGGTGGTAACATACATGTCGATGACAAGTTCCTTGAAGAATCGATGTGCAACGATGGTACTACAATCAACGACAGATTATTCCAAACACTTGATACTGTACAGCACGATTATCAATTGGGTACACAGTACGCAAGCACTCGTGCTATGGTAGAGATTCCTTTGTTTGATAACCAGTTCTTTAGTAATGAAGATAGAGGTATATTTGTTGGACCTGACAACAGCATGAAGATACATGTTGATGCTACTCACACTGCAAGCAACTGGGCACCAAACCCTGTCGGTAGAAGACACGAAGAGATAGCCCCTCAAGACCCTGAAGTATTTGGGGCATTTTCTTACAGCATATCTAGCAATAGCCACAGGTCGGGTACTAAGATTACTAAGCCTTTCACTGGTGCTACAATTTCCGTAGAAGATGCAAGCATATTCCCTATACCTGATGCTGCCCCTGTCACCGTTGCCGGTGTTGACGGTAGCGCAAGGTATCGTAGAGCATTCTTGCCGAGCGGAGAATGGGTACTGTATACTGCTAGACATGAAGGTAATAACACAATCACAGCAGCCGCAGCAGCAACTGCTGGTGGTAACTGGGCAATGAGCAAGAACTTTGTCAAGGAGTTTGCAGTCGGCGTACAACTCACTCCGGGTCCGGGCTACCAAGATATGAACTACACCTCTATTGCAGACAACCCCTTACTCAAGAGTGCTGGATATGAAGGTCGTCGATCTTTCTATTATGACCGTTCCAATGTGATGACTCAAGGTGGCAATGTTGACTATGGTATGAAGCAGTATGTCAGCGCAGTTGAGTTCAGAGCAGGGCCTCGTGTTAACCCTCACCTTGACAGAATCCAAAGTGGCAGGGCTAAAGGAATAGTAGAATCTTTGAATACAGGTCTAAACATATTATACTTAAAAGATGGAAGCGCTTTTCCTGAAAACAGAGAAGGAGTAAATGGGTATGCTGGTTATCGCTACAGGCTGGCTTGGAGAAATGCAAGTGGTACCCTTACATATGCGCACTACGAAGCAAGAGCAGGTACTATATTCGCACTATCGCAGAGAGACTCCGGCTTCACACCGTCAGCAGGTGATGAGGTAACGCTTGTTGATATGCATGCAAGCCCTAGTACAATTTACCCTGAAGTAAAAGAAGGCGTTTTCCTAAATAAGAACTGGGCCAACCCTTATGCTCCGGGTGGTTTGCGTGACGGTGACACTGTTTGGATGAACATGCACTACACTAACCCTCATTCAATAGAAGGTTTATTCGCTAAGAGTAGAGGTACGCTCAATGAAGGTCAAGTTTGGACTGGGTTTAATGGTGGAGAAGGGGCGATGAATGCAAACCCAAGAAGCAGTACACCTTTGGAAAACTTCTTGATAGGTAATACCTGTACTGAAACTGCCAAAAACTTCGTGCAACATGTTAACAAAACTATTGAATTGAATTACGAAGCCCTTGGTTTATCAGCAACTTTAGCACCTACTGTTGCATATCTAGATCCGTACCAGTCATCTGATGAACATTCTCGTGTGTTGCTATACGATGTAGCGCATGACCGTGAGTTTATTGCATTCCAAGACTTGTGGATGCAAGTACAAAGCAGTGCAGATGCCATCAAGATAGGTGCGGCCCCTACTACAACAGCAGGCGCTATTCTGCATAGCGATGCAAATTCAGGCTCATCGCTAGATGTAGCATCAGGTTTCCCAAGCCAAAGCAAATACCTTGCAGTATCTGCACAGTCTCAGTTTATGGAAGCGGCCTATTCGCACAAAAGCACATGGAATGCTAGTACTGGTACTATTTTGTCGCCGCATTCTCCTGATGTAGGTTCTAGTTATACCACTAATAACGGCATGCCTAGAACCAATGACGCAGTAATCAACTCTGCAGATTCGCTATTACTTCATCAGCAAATCGACAAGGATTCAAGAGAAGCGTCTACTTTCTTTGATACTCCTGACGGTACTCGTGCTATACCTGCATTCCTTGCACTGAAGGGAATTAGAAACGATACACTTGATTTAATAAGCCATGAAGAAACCCGACTACGGCATTTAGACCACTGGACAAAGATGGACTTCGTAAGAAGGTTAACCGTGGACTTTGGAGAAGTAGCACTTAGAGATGGTGTTACTAACATAGAGTCAGCCGCCCGTGAAGTTGTCCGCTTAATCAATCAGGCCGGTGCTAAGAACGGCAGAACTTACACAAAAGAATCAGATGACCCTCATCTTGGTGCTAGTACTGGCTCAACTCACGATCCTGCACCGTTTTGGGATGTTGAGAAATCTTTCTCTAGTCATGATAGAGGTACGCACATGGGGTATGTTCGTGCTCACCTCGGTAGAGTTGTGCAAGACTCTGATGGAAATTCAGGCTATTCAATAGTAATACATTCTACTGTACCGGGTGCTGAAGGTCGTAACTTCTGTACTTGGTTAGATAGTAGTCGTGCACAGACTCCTTATCGTCCTCAGTATCTTATTGGTCATGGCGGAAGATTCCGTAACTATTGGTGTCAACCTGACGAAATGACTGGGGAGAACATGCACCCTGCTCCTATGCCAATCAATCGATTTGGTAGACCATTTGCTCCAATCACTACTCTCAAAGAGTTCTTGCCTCCTGAAGAAACACTAGATTCGTTTGAAAACAATCTAAGCCTTGGGCCTGAAACCGTTGCAAGTTCTACTCAGAAAACAGATGCATTTAGAGAAAGCGCATCGGGTAGAAACAGTAACACCGTAATCGATGAGTCGTTTGAAACAAAAAGTCCATCTTCTACATTAGTCGATGGTTTGAGGACTGGTACCTCTGCAAAGGCACGAATTAACTTTGGTGGCATGACTCAGGCTGGAATACCGGGCTGGGCACCTAATGCTGGTAAGTGGGGTATAGGTAGAGATGGAGACTCTAAATTTGAAGCAATTTATGGTAATGCATCTAATGCTGCTACTGCTACGCTAGGCGGCACAGCATATTCTGATAGCAATAAAACAGGCTACATCCCTGAAGCAGATATGAAGCCATCTAACATAGGTGATGGTAACCTCTATGGAATTAAGTTAGTCGATCATCGTGGTGACAGCCATACAGTAAGAATGGTTTACAAGCAGTATGGTAAGTCGTTTGCAAACGATTTGACAATGGCTCCCCCTACAATTGATGAGGAAGTCATTATTCACTTTGATGACAGAGATGTAGCGCAAGGTGGATTCACAATTGGTAAGCATATGGTTGGCACAGGTGAAGTATGTGGCGAAAAGAGTGGAGGTACTGCTGAGCCATACAAAGGTAACCTTTGGAATAACTACCCTTCACCTGCTGTAGGAATACATGTAACTGGTAACAAGGCCACTGATACCGGAGTAACTATGGATGTAACTTTCACTGCGCCTTACAGTACAGGAGACACGCTAACCCACCCTGATGTACTAGGTTATCTCGGATTCCCTGAGTCGGGCGTATTGCAATTGACAGATGATGCAGGCACTAGTGGTGACCAAGGGATTACTATTCATTACACCAGCCGATCTCATTACGACCACGATGGTGATACTGGTGCATCTAACAAGCACTACTTCTATGGTTGCACAGGTGGTCGTGCACTAACTACTAACGAAGGTATGTTAATTAGTCCAAGAATCAACTTCACAAGCGTACTCACTGACGAAGTGATTGCAGCGGCAGTTGAGTTCGCTATGACAATGCCTGACCCTAGTGACGACAGCATATCAGCAACAAGTTTCGATTGCACAGGTATGTTTGCACCTGATGGTAAAACATTAGGCGAATGGGGAGTTAGCCCTACTGCTATACGAGTTAAGGCCAGTAGTAAAAACAAGGTACCTCTTAGTAAGTTGTTTGAAGTTTCAAGAAGTAAGGATTGGGGATTGGTCGAAGGTGCAAGTAGTGACGCTGTAGTATCAAGTAAACACACTGGTGGATTAAGCGATGCTGAAAGAGATGCGGGTGTACGCCTAGATGTAGGTTATATTCCTGAAACTCTTTTACACATTACTACTCGTTACAAGGGTACTAATGCAAACACTGCTACTCCCATTCTAGTTGATAATCAGAATAACCCTGTTGATATATCGATATGGCAAAGAAACCTTCGTGGAGATAACTACACAGGCGTAGCGGGCGACCACATTATACCAAAGGTAGACAGCCCTATGATTTTGAAAACCACTGATGATGGTACTCTAATAACAACCGCAAGTAACACTTACTTGTATTCAATATGTGTACCGGGTTCAGACCATGCACAGGCTTGGGGCGAGCGGTTTACAATTTGGTGGGGTTCAGAAGAATACGCAGAGGTTGCCAGTACGCCCGGAACAGCAGTTGAAACCAAACTTACTTACGGAGCGGCTACAGGTGTTAGTACTAACTTTGCTTCTTTCTGCCATGACAGTGATGATGAAGTCCTCATGCGCAATGGCGATGTCAAGAATGGCATGAAAACAGATGGTATTCGTAGGGCTGGAAGCAAGATGTCCAGCCCTTTCCTCTACTTTAGAGGAGGCAGAGACAGCCCTGACCACTGGGTGCCACTTTACTTCGGTGGTGGGTTCAGTGGTGTAGTTATGGATGTTAACGACGGTACTCAAAACGATTACGGTGATTTCTATACACATCCTTACGCAGGTGGGCCAACCGGATCTGCTGGTCTACAAAACATAGGCGAAGTTGCTGGCGCTTACGCACTTCTTGATACGAATGCAATGCTGGCTATGTTCCCCGGTACACCTTATTTGGATAACCACAGGGGTAAAAATAACCCGCCTATGTTTAACCAAGATGGTATTTTACCTTTCGATATGGCTAAGGGTGCAAACAATCACGCTACTGGTACAACATATACAGATGGTACAAATACAGTATCAACAAACATACCGAGTCCAATTATACTTCGATTTGGTCATCCTCACGCTAGGTATAGCGCTGCTGGAAACACTGCTGACCAAACTATCTACATGGTGTTTGGTCCCGGCCAAGCCTTCCCTCACAACAGTGCTACCTTTGAACCCCAAGGGTCGAATATAGTGACTACAGGTAATGGCTACAGCGCTGTCCCAATTTATACAACAAGTACCTCCCCGTCATTCTTACCTAATCAATTAACCAACGGTGACGATTTTGTTAGTGGTTTCAATAGAACTTTGGCTGCATCTGCTCACTTACCAAGGACCAGTTTCTTTCAAAAGAATAGACTAAGTGCATTCAATTACGATATGAATTGGGAACCAACAAAGGGATTCCCAAGTGTCGCTGCTCATACTAGTAGTGGTGATTCATTTGCGCAAGGGTACAACAAAGCATTTTATTACGAAGGTTCTGACTTTACTATAGGTAGTTTAACTCTGCCTCCTACGGCACATCCATTTAACCATGTATTTACTAACTTGGCTGGTGGTGCATTAGAGAGTGCAACATATCCCGCAAGTAAAAAGGCGTTTGCAATTTGGCACATGGATGGAGGCTATCATCCCGGTGGGCACTTCCTTGATAATCATGTCAATATCAATCCAAAGCACCCAGTAGAGAATGGTAGGTTAGCCACAGGTAGCGCTAATAAACACAATGTATCTGCATTCAGGCCTTGTGGACTTTTGGCTAAAGCATATTTGGCTAAATATGATACTGATGGCGATCCTGAAGACCAAGTAAGTGACGAAAATGTTGTACTGATAGACGCTACTCGTGTACAGAACGCAGAGGAGTTAGGGGCAGTTATCAGTGCATCTATCAACACATTCCCCGGTAAAGACCCGCTCAAAGCAATAGGTGGTACATTTTTACCGTCTATGCAGAACGCTCACAAGCAAGACAGATACGGTTGGGTAGAATTAGCCGTAGCATCTTACACTGCTCAGAACGGCCTCGACCCAGCCAGTGCAACTGCTGCGTCATTAGTGGCAACTAGTACTTCTACGACATTACCACCTTATGGTTGGTTAAGAGTAAGTGATGGTACAACTTCCGGTTACGCACCTTATGTTGGTTATTCTGTTAGTGCTCCTAATACTACCTTTACACTTGGTAAAGGTCCGGCTGCGACCACACCAAAGAGTGTAACAGTCCAAGGAGGAACTAGTGGAACTAGTGGCTATTCTGCAGCATCCGGTTTGGCTACGACTGGTGGTTCAGGTACTGGGTTAACTATACAAATAACAAGTGTAAATGGCTCAGGTCAAGTTACAGGTGCGACAATAACCGCTTCCGGTTCAGGTTATAACAGTGGCGAGGTAGTTGTTATTCAACAAGGTGGCTCTTCAAATGATGCTAGGTTAGAACTAGTCCTTGATGCCTCTTCAAATGTCATTGACCCTACAAATAATAGGCATGTTGCTGTAACTAACAGTTTCAAAGTATATGTTTGGACTAAGGCAGGTACTCATCGTCATAATAACGACAGTGGTGTAACTGATCGTGACCACATGACACAAGTACACTATAACGGTTTAATCGATGCAGTAGATCGAACTAAGCCTATTGGTGCAGTAGGATGGGCTGGAGAAGCCTATTCTTACATGAATTCGTATACAGGTACTCAAGTTGGTTCAGGCGTTTATCCCGCTGGCTTAGGTGCTTGGCACCCATTCCTTGGCTTCAATCCATACGGGGCAGCAGAGACCTGCTTAGCAGCGTCAGCGCCTGTCGGTACAGGAGATACTGCTACTGCAACATTCTCTGATTACTGTGTAAATGGCTTATCATCAAGGCACTTGATTGCTATTACTAATGAAAGTGAATTACCATTAATTGCAAAGGCCGACAGGGACGGTATTCTCTGTTCAGGTGATTGGTTGATGGCTAAAGAAAACGGCAACATATTACATGCTGGTACAACCCAGTGGGACACTGATAAAGTTCACAATAAATCAAGATATGTGGCTTACGCTAACGCTGGTCCTCGTGTAGAAGCACAGGTACACAGCGATTTCGTAAGACCATTTGACGCAAGTGATTACCCTGCAACAAATGCAGTGCCCGCTGATAACAAATGGCATGCTACAATAGCATCCGGCAAAATGGTACAACTCAATTCATGTTTGCATCCGACTGGTGATTTGTATTGGGATGAAAGCATAGTCAAAGGTTCTAACTTCCACGAAGATTTCGCAACTTACGGTGTAGAGTGTATTGGTAATAGTGGTTTGTTGGATTATCTTAATCCGGGCGCTGCTACTACTGCTATGCCTCATCCCGGTTTGTTTGGATATTACGATAAGCGATCTGCTGCTCGTAACTTTAGTGCAGAGCATGTTGTTTGGAAGCGTATGGATGGTGGTAGCCTAACTATGCCAGCGGCCAATGCTAGAGGCCTTGGGGCTATACCTTGGGTTCAGCGAAAAGTAGGGGAAGAGAGATATGAGTTAGTTGGCGAGAAAATACTTGGTAATGTTAGATTTAGTTTTGAATCTACTAATTCTGCTATGTTCCCAGTTATACAGGCTCAAGAATTAGCCCACCCTCAGTTGGCAGAACAGCACCCTAAGAAGATAAGAAACGCACTAATGATACCAAATGAAGAATTGCAATTCCAAAGCATGATGGTGGTAGATGATACTGGGCAGGAACATCGCTTAGAAGGCGGTTCGCCATTAGGTACTGTCATCATGGACTTCAGACATGTAAGTGACAGGGAGATAGAAGGTTTAGCACCTGCCTTAGCAGGTACTGGTATTTCACCTAATATGAAAATCCGTTTACCTAATCCTGATGAAATACCGGGCAATATCATAATAAGGCCCGGCTTTGATAGAATACAAGCGTATCAGAATGAAACATTTGGTTCAGGTGGTTTGCAGCACCCTGCTCAAGGAGAAGAGGGTGGCTTTGTCAGAAACCTGTTTGATAATCAAAGTCCCGGTCCTAGATTATGGCCTACATGGGAAAATAATGGTTGGGAGCATCTAAGTCAAGATAGAACAGATGTTTCAACTACTAAGCACAGGCATCGATTAGGTTTCCCGGCATCAACATCAGAGGGTTGGGAAGATTATACTGGTCATAAACCACTTACCACGGCTTACGAGCCACACGATCGCAGCCTTTATTTCCATGTAACCAAGATGAGCACAAGTATGACTTACAGGTATGGTGAGTCACAAGAGCGAACATACCTTAGTGTAGATGGAACCAACTTGATAACACAATCACCTGAAGACATAAGTTCTTCTGTCTATACGGACCCTAGTGAACTTAGTGGGGGTAGATACTTTTTGAGACTATACAATCAAGAAACTGGTAAAGGAGTAATTGTTTCATACACGGGTATAGATAACAGTAGCAGTGCCAAAAAGTTTACAGGTGTAGTGTACGGTCCTGATTTTGAAACATTTATACAAGAAAATTCTTTCCACCAAGTCAACATAACACCTAGTTATTACATGCCAGCAGGTAGTACTCGTATATACGCATCGAGAAGGTTGCGTGACCACAGTGAATATAGTGGTGCTAGCCCTGATATGAAGATTACAGATTGGTTTGAAATATATGACAAACTGCCTGCAAGTAGCGGTAGTTTCACAAACCCATCGATTCCTTACATACATCTTGCAGGGACTTCAAGCCCTAAGATGACACCTATGCCTATACCTCGTATGGGTCACCACTATGTTAACCCAACAATGGCATTGATGCCGGGCCATTATGCTCATCCAGCATATCAGCGCCTGTACGAGTTAAACCAAAGTTGTAGAACTTCTAACAATGCACCTGCTATCAATAGTCTGATTGGTACTAATGAAGGGACTAGAACGAGCACAACCGCTACTTCGACTACGCATGAGCCGGGTCGAGACCCTTACATTTACTTCTCCGGCCCAACTGCTGCATTCGCTCCTTCTGACATCCACGGTGGAGGTTTCACTCTATTGACTGAAACTAAAATCAAGTACGAAGGATATGGTGTCGCTGCATCCGTTGGTGATGCAGGTAGTAAGAATGCAGCCGGTGGTCACGAGTTGGTACTAGAGGCTGCTGGAACATATACTCTCAACAATCACTTCCCCGATCCAATGGAAGTGGGCGCATACCAAATTGTAATACAACCGAATGTATTTGCACAACAAATCAAAGGTTTCCATCTTAACCACGGTACTGAAAACAAAGCGCCATCTGAAAGTGGAGACAAAGTAGTGGAGTTGACTGGGCAACAGGTCAACACTGTCATTGCTATCGAGCAAGACATCAGTACAAATGGTGCACATACACTCATATTAGCAGAGGCTATAATGGCTGATGTTAGGGGTTGTGAAATAATTATCAATGAGGTCATTCTTGATATTGAGCCTGATTCCGGTAGCCACTTCGCCAACATGCCTGCACTCGGCCTCTATAACCCACTTGGTGTACAAGAGTCTAGTTCTCCTTCACTGAGTCGTAGAAGTCTACCTTACAAGCCGGGTATGTTCTCTAGTGCAACGCCGGGATATACAGTCACAATACCTTGGTGGGGGATATTGCACAAAGATGGTGCTGGGGATTCTGCTGCTCAGAAGTTTAGACATTTAGAGTGGCACAAGCCTGACAATTATTACGAATTCTGTAGAATGTCTTACGGCTGCGTAGGTGCCCAATTGACTATCGCTGGCTACCCTACTTCCTTTATGGATATTTATGAGGCGCACAGGCGCAATAGAAGTCTAAACCCTACCTGTGTTGTACTTGCAACTGATAGCAGCGGCTCTACAATCACAGTCGATAATAACGACTTATTCCCTGTAGCCCCATATTACGGGGAAAAGTTAGAGTACACTAAAAGCGGTAAACGCTATACTGCAACCTATGGTAATAGGACTGGGACACTTGCTCATGCTACATTAGGGGTATCTACTATATTTTCAAGCGTAAGTGGTAGCGCAGAGTTTTGGGCTAACATTGCTGCTGACACAGTGCTGAAATTAACTAGACCTTATGATACATATGCATCTGATTCTGTGTTCTTAGATACTAAGAGTAGTATAATGACAAGACTACTACCTCAAAGGAGGAAGGTAGGAGAAGAAAGCATCTACACATCTATAGCAAACGGAACTGCTGACACAAATTCACTACATCTACCCGACGCTTACCTATGTATGTGGCACCCTAATCTAGGTAGACCGTTTACTTGGTACAGCGACACCGCTACAGGTGGAACTCGCAACTTCTATGACAAGACTGGAGTAGCAGATACGCCTGTTGATAAGAAACCTTACAACCATATACCTGAGCACTTTGAGACTATACATTATCATGATTTCAATTATGTTGCAAGCAAGGGGCCATTTGGACTAGCGATGAAATGGCTGAGTCCACCGGGCAGTGCTGGCCTATCAGCAGACGGTACAATTTACACAGCGGCACAGATCGATAGTGATGGCAACTTGTCTCACCAAGGTGGTACAGATAGTTCAGAGAAGTATAACTTTGCAGGCTTTTGGCCCGGAGGCTCTCATGGAGGCGGGGCAATAAGTCGCCTAGAAGCCTACGGAGATGCACTGATTGGATGGGGTGGTGAAACTCATGGAATGGATTGTGGTGGGTTTGATGACAATACTGGAGTTAGGACTAGGACATACGCACAATTGACATCTGCTTCTGCTTATGCTCGCAACAATTGCTTTGGGTTTAGATTTGGATTAAGGCAGGCTTACAATAGGCCACGCTGGGCTAACTATGTTAGAGGTTGGTTAGAAGTTGCCAACGCTAATGCTTTGCTTGGTTATTACAATGGTCCTCTTGTACAGCAAGATGATAAAGCCGGTGGCTGGGACTATGTAGGGACAGACACAGGGACAATAGGTGATTCATCAATAAGTGATACTTACATTGGTATTTTAGAAAGACTGACTCAGGTTAGTGCACTTCTAAACCAAGACCAAATTGGTCGTCAAGTGCGATACAGTGATGGTCGTAGAATGTCAGAGCCATTCGGCTGTGCAGTAAGGACAATTAGGAACGCATCTACAGTTAGAAGAGAATATCCGGGCGATAATGCTGGTAAGGGTATATCCGAATTAGCCGATGCGCACAGATATTACATGGTAGATTGGTGGGGCAATACTCGTGGAGAAGATGTACGCAGGTTCCCAGTTAGAGGGTTTGGAATTAGACCTTCTTGGGATCCTGAAGATGCATATGCGGACACTAATGTTGCTCATAGGCCTGCTGCCGGTGCTTTGTTTGGTGGAGATGGCAATGACCGTTACAGTGGCAACGCTAATACCGCTAACAATGACGCTAGCAACATGGGCGTGGCTGATTGGTTTAACCCTGCTAGTGCACTTAGAGTCGGAGACAGAGGTGATGGCAGAGGAGTGCGCTGGCCTACTGTGTTTAACGAAAGCATGCTCATGGATGTCAGCGAAACGCACGATGCTACTGGGTTAGTGCTGTCTCATAGCACAGCAGAGCCAGCCTTTGGTCAAGGACTAGTGAGGCCTAGTAACTTAACTTTACAGTCGGGTGAAATAGAGAGAGGAATAAGCGCTAGGTTAGACTTGGCAGACGAAGATGGTTTGCTCAAACCTAGTGCTTCTGTAGGTGAAGGTGTAGAGACCGTAACCGCTGATACAAGGCTAGTTGACCCAGTTGCTAGAGATGATATGAGAATGGGACTAGATGTGGACACTATTGCTGAACTAAACGATGGTGTTAGCAGAGAATATGTCATCATGTCTACTGAAGCAGCCAGCCTACACACTGACAGAGAAGTAGGGCAGAGGACAAACTTACGAGGGGCCATGACAGGCGCAAGTCGTACTTTAGGTAACTTCGATTTGACCGCTCTAAACTTCAGTACTAATCCGGTTGCGGGAATTACAAGATTCTCCAACGCTCACGCTTATTGGCCGCTTGGTGGAACTTACATCATGGAATGGAGTAGGTATTCAGGCGTATTAGATGTCAAAGGCTGGGGTCAAACTGGTGTATCTTCTACATCTAATCCGTACCAAGATGCTAACCACGACCCAATCATTCAAAATACTAACTTTACAGATTCCACTATCGAATTCCTGTACCGCCCAGTACAGGTATTAGACAGTAAACATGTTCAGTTCTTTAGACCAGCACCTGTAATGAAAACTAGTGCTGACCAAGTTGGCTCTAACTTCTATAGAGCGACAAGTGGCGGTAAATATGGCCTATTCACAAGCGATGCTCCGGGTGCACTGACAGGGACTCCGAGTAGCCCACCATATGCGCCAGTTTACTCAATTACACCTACTTCTAGTACAACAGTACCTACAAGTCAGGGGCCTAAGATTGAGGGTGTCGATGTAACAGGATATGACAAGACTGACATCCGATCTCCAGTAGCAAGAGTAGTCATGTCTGAGAACACACTTGAGCACTTTAGAGCAGATGCAAGTCGCAAGTCTCCTGATGATGAAGAAGGCGATTTCACTGTACAGCCGAGGCACAGTCAGACCCTACATCCAAAGGGTAGCGATGGTGATGCAACTTATAATACAGGAGACCATAGCGGGGAGTGAACATGGCACTAGGTAAGAATCTTGCAACTGGTCGTGCTGACGCAGTGCAGAATGCAATTATGAAAGTCGTGCGCAAGCCTAAGTTCGTAGATAATGGTGTCCGTCACGGAGAATACACTAAACAACAAAGTGGGTTTTTAGTGAAAGTACCGACATCTAGTGATTTTATGCCTACTCACGATCGAAAGTATTCTTTAATCGAAGAAGAAGATACCATTAGGCTAAGCCATAACATTAGTGACGGACATAGATATACAGGTAACATATTTTTAGGACAAGATAAAGTTAATAAACCGACCTTAAGCGCTAACCTTAGTCTTCCTCCTTTGATTATAGGTGCAGATAATCCTGACCAAGCCTTAGTCCCTGCGTCTATAGAGCATAGTGCTAAAGGTAGTCGATATAGGCTAAACAATTTAAAGGGTAGAGAATTAAAGCAAATAGGCTTTACAGACAAAACAGTACGCATAGGTCAAAAAATAAATGTCGGTCTAAGGACCACAGATTTAGTCAGTCGTATAGCAAAGGCCAGTACTAGTTCAATCAACGGGCTGACTATTAAAAACCCAAGTGGCACATTCGTAGCACAGGACTTTTACGGAGTAGACGGTATCAGCGCAATGCGCTTTTTAGCCAAACACGACGGCTACAATTCCAGCACAGATCAGTTTGGCAACATACACTACTCTCACCAGCGTAAACATGGTCGTGAGCATCGCATTACTAACACAATGGTTAGTGAAGGCGATGTAGAATCGGTGGGGAAAAGTACACTCAACCGGGTAGTAGTTCGGGGAAAAGTCCGTGCTAATAATGACCAAAATGTAGTACAGGTTGACGACTTTGGTCCTCAAAAGGACACTGTGAACGAAATACCCGGTGGCATTTATGCCCCTACAGCCGTAACTAAAGCCAGTGCTAAAATGATTGGTCGTAGGTTACTTTCTATGGCAAAGAAAGCAGAGGGTAATAAGAAACTGAAGGGTACATTGCTATCGAGTAAAGTACAGCCGGGAGACATTGTGTCATATGATACCTTAACGACTACAGAGCGCAAGGTAGTTTTGTCTACTAGGCACTATCTTACAGAGCGTAAATCAGATATTGACATTAACTCAGTCGAAGGCTCTATAGAAGACATTTTACAACGATTCCAAGAAGTAGACATCAGTTCTAGCACAGGTGATAACGAAGAAAGAAATCGCCAATATAACAGGGAAGAGTTTGCTACTGCATTTGGCTTTAATGTTAGAATTGCATGGCGCATTGAAACCCGCAGGGTTAAAGATCCAACTGGTGGGATGGCGATTGGGGTATCTAACAGAAACACAGTTCATGGTAGAATGCATTTGAAGTCAACTGGTATATTAATCAACAATGGTGGGGGTTATGCTGTAGGCACTACTAACTTTACAACTGATGGTACTAATGCTAACTCTATATTTACATCAGGCATCATCAGTGCAGGTAAAGCAGACGCATTTGTTTACAAGGCTAATGGTAATCTATTAGGTAAGTTAAGTAGTGCAAGCACTACATCAGTAGTCATTACTAAGGCATCACCTTATGCGGTTGAGAATAACGAAGAGTTGTTTTTAATCTCTATCGATACATTACCTGAGTCTGCAAACGACCACCTAAAGATAAAGATGAATAAGGGTACATTCTCAAATAGAAGGAGGGGCTGATATGCCATTATTAAACGAAGCAAATAGATTTATGATAGACACGCTAAAGGCGAGAATAAACGAAGTAGTATTCGGTTTTGGTGGAACACTAGCAACACAGGATGATACAGGGGCCGCTCAACCGGCGATTGTAGTTACACCTACCGTGAGGGTATTGGACGAACATAGTCTATCCGTTGAAGCCAAAATACCACTTAGTAGTTCATTCAACAATACACTAAAAGAAGTAGTAATACAATACAAGAACCCTAGCGATGCGACAGATGTTACTGCCATAGCAAGGTACACATACGACTCAATTACTAAGACTAACGATAACGAAATCGTTTTCTCAGCAATTATTGAGGTGAATTCATGACGAATCCAAAAGCAGGACATACAAGCGCAGCCGGAATGAGCACTAGTGCTGAAGGGCTAAGAGATGGAGATGGGCTATCATCTCCGAGTTTAACTAACCCATATGAAGGCATACATGGTAACGGCATTATTAGATTACTAGATAGCGCCGTTGGTGATAGTAATAGGAATGCTATTTCTACTGCAACCCCCGGTTATATTGAAACAGCATCATCAGGTGTGGTTACTATTCATGGAGGGTGGTGTGTACTTGATGGAGCATTGTATAAGTTTGCTGGAGGAATTGGTGCTACTCAACAAATCACAATTGGTGCTACTGGTACTGCTAATTTTAATGGCGAATTGCCAGCCGTACCTACTGCCACCAGCGATGTATTTGTTGTAATCTACATATGCTCTGATAGCGGAACTACTACTAGAATAAGGTACGAAGTAGGTACCCCAGTGGCCCCTAGTGTAGGTACGCCACTCATACCTGCTGGCTTTTTGACCGATCCAGCCATCGGCAATACTCGTAAGAATCATCAATCGATTGTACTAGGTGTATTGCGCTATACAATGACGGCAGGTACTGCAAATGTAACTGCTTCTTTGAGCGCTACACCTATATTGCATGATAGAAGGGTATTCATCAGAACCAGCCCTATGTATCTTCAGCACATGTCTAAGGGTACTAGGACTATGAGCACAGGTGGTACTGACTTAGGTCATGCTAATAACAAGATTACTCACCATACCGATCTTGCGGCAATGTATGGCTCTCCTGAAAGTAGCGATTTGACTAATAGTGAATTTGGTGCTATTTGGCAAAGCCATACAACTGAATCTAATGCCATGCTCTTTTACGCAGCATCTAATACACTGAATGGCACTAAGGCCATGCACACTCATAGGTTAGGGCCTGATGAAGTCAAGATAATAACCGCTAATACCAGTTTCACTTTCGACCAAGCGAACATATGGTTAATCAATGCTAATGGGGGAAGTGCACATGCTACACTTACCCCAAGTGGGACTTTTCCCCCCGGCTATGTACTTGAGATTAGGAACATATCTACTGCTAACTCTTACAATGCAGTATTTACTGCTAAAAGTGACGATAAAACTTCTAGCGCTGCCGCTATCAACATAGCCAATGGTAAGTATGCTAGATTCGCATACGATGGTACCGATTGGCACCTACTATTCTTACAGGCTTGATACTATGGGGAAATTACTCGCCGCTTTGAGGATAGAATGCGTCAGTTGCGAAGAGAAAAGCATACCCCTTGTAATAAAGGGCGTTTACTTTTCCGGCAAAGGTACGGCAATTCAGGAATGTCCTCTTTGCGGGCATATGTGTAAGTTGGGTGATAAGTCCCTGCCTCGATCTAAGTCTAGCAAGGCCCGCAGGTTTCCCTACGGGCGCTTTGCTAGAGAATTAGTTACTGCTTCTAGGCAATAATCACTCGCCACGCTTACCGATGATGTCATCGATGCGTAGTATACTGATAGTGACTTCGCTAGCAGACTGAATCGCCTGCTTGACTAGGCTGAGAGGTTCCCATACATTGGCATCCTTCATTGAGCAGGTGCCTCCATCTTCGATGTTAGGCCCATAATCGATGTTACCCGACAAGTGCTCATTCCTGAGCGCCAGTACGATGTCTAGTGGGTCGTGACCTGCATTCTCTGCAATGGTAGAAGGTATCGATTCCAATGCATCTGCAAAGGCATCAATTGCCATCTGAGCACGACCACCAATCTCTGCTGCCCTGCTTCTTAGATTGATAGCAGAGTTGAGATATGCGGCACCGCCGCCCGGTACGACCTTGAGGGTGTTATAGGCTACACATACGACTCCGAGAGCATCTTCAAATCCACGCTCGGTCTCATCTAGTGTTTGCTTAGTAGCACCTCTTAGGATAAGAGTAGTGACTTCACCTGTGCCCTTGACGACGACATACTTCATGTCACCGATAGTAGTACACTCGATGTCTGCATCTACTGCATCCCCTAAGTCCTCAACAGTGTGAGCCGCAGAGGTGTTTAGTAGTAACCCTAGAGCAGATATATCACTTTCAGGTAAACGCTGAACTACGCTGATATTGGCCTTAGCCAAAGTAGCCGCAACTACCTCGTTTACATGGTCTCTGACCAATACTGCACCACCATTAGGTAGGCGCTCGATGATAGACTCTGCTTTCTTGACCCAAATATCCCTAGTTGTAGTCTGCTGGTATTGTTGATACTCAGCAGCAGATCCAAGTGACACTTGTACATTGTCCTCATTCTTTTTGTTACTGAGTCCAGTGTTGATTAGTAGTACCTTGCCTTCAGGTGTGAGAGGCATAGCAGGTAACATGAATTCCTTGTGTAATACTACACCTGAGAAGCATGTCGAATCTTCTAAGCCTCCACCGGGCTGACACAGGACACGGATGCGCTCAAAATCGCCACCTGCCAATTCTGCCGCCTTAACACATAGTTCACTGACATGTTCCATAGCGGATTCCAATGACTTACCTGTAATCGATGTCTGCGCTACATGCCTCAAGTGAGGCTTGGCAGATTCTGCTAGGCTTGGAATGTGTTCAGTAGCCCACTGTGCTGCTTGTCTGTAACCTTTACAGATAACATTAGGGTGTAGGCCCTTTTCAAATAGTGATTCAGTATTGCTCAGCAGTTGCCCTGCTAATACTACTGTGCTGGTCGTACCATCGTAACACATACTCTCTTGAGTGTTAGCCGCTTCAATTATCATCTTAGCGCCCGGATGTGATACATCTAGTGATTGAAGGATAGTAGCGCCGTCATTTGTTACAATGACATTGCCACCTCCATCGACCATCATCTTGTCCATTCCCGCTGGACCTAGCGTACTTCTAACCGTGTCTGCGATTGCTTTCGCAGCACGAATGTTTAGGCTCTGTGCTGTTTGTTGTTGATCTCCGTTGTTTACCATTCTACATCATACTCCTTTGGTACTCCCTTGTCTCTTAGTCTCACCCTTATATCACCTGCGCTACTACAGCGCTGTACTAGGGTGAGTATGATATTCGCATCATCGATGCAGTGCTTAATTATTGACAGTTCACTGCCCTTCTGCCAAATAGGGGCATACATTTCTGTATGCAGGGAATACTCCAAATCTAAATCGTTTAGATTTAATTGCTGTTCCGAAATACGCTTTATCTCTAAATCTATATCCATGATATGCCTTTCAATATGGTCAACCATATCACTAGGACTACCTTTGTCTATACCTGTCCAAGAAGTATTCAGGCCATAGGGCTGAGTATTCTTTAGGACCAATATACCTCCATTATCTACGATATAGGCCATTTCGTCTTGTATTTTTGAATAAGAAATTGGCTTTGAATTGATATAAGATCGGTGACTAGTGTATACCGATAAGTAATCATCACTAGTGACAATTACCACTTCGGGGGCATTCACCATATGTGAAAATTCACTACCATAGGCGAACACGACAAAGTGCTTGCCTTTCATTCCTCTTCACCTAGTAAAACCTTGAGGCTTTCATGCATAGCGCCCATACAGGCAAGGCAGAAGTCGCAAAAATCTACTTTCAATAGACCGAAGTACCCACTTATACCTTCATCTTTGTACTCAAACTTAGCATGACAAAGAGAACAGTTTTTTTCCATTTTAATCCCCCTTACTTCTATGCTCTTTGAGCAATCTGACATACTTACTTTTCCCATCACGGGTTTCCTCAAACAGACTTTTCCCCGATTCATTGTATTTGTTATTAATGCCCGGTTTACTGCTTAGATTCTCACTCTTGCCGAACATTTCCATAACCTTAGCCTTCTTGACCCATCCCGGCCCTCGGTTGTCATTGAAATCATATTGCTCGCAGCGCCAATAAGCGCCTTTCCAACTAGCCTGCATCTTACGCTTAGTAGCATTAGCCATGCCTACCTTGACCTCTGATTCCAGCCAGTCAATTAGATTGTGATACAGGTCGTATAGAATCTCTTTAGCCATATCTACATGGTCTCCAGTGACCACCCAAGTACCTTCCAACATAGCCATATGGTGGGCTAATACATTGGTGTAATTCTGTAGACCCATAATGAATGATGCACATACACCCTGCTTCTTAGGGTCCATGTTTTCTACTAAGTCGTAATAATCATCAATTGCCTGATGTAGAGCAGATCGATAGGTGGCATCTAAGGTGAACATATCGTACATTACCGCCTTAGTCCATCCTTCTTGCATCTCACGAGTAGAATTACCCCACTCATCTGCACTAATTCCGGCTAAGTCACATACCCTTGCTTGCAAGTTGTCCTTCAAGTCTTTAAAGAAGTCAACTACTTCGTCGTATGATACTTCAAAGTCAACATGGTTGTGTACAGAGTCTGCTAATTCGTGAGCAATGTTTCTTTTCATCTCAAGAGTCCAGTGCCTCCAATAAACTAGTACTCTTTGGAAAATACCCTTGTCAAGTACATGCTCTTTGATACCCTGTGGAGGGAATGTTGTAATCCAAAGTGACACTAAAGACTCGATGGTAATTGTACCATCTTTCATGTGCTTGGTCAATATGTTTCTACCAGTTCCAGCAGAATTCAATGCCGATTGTAAAAACAAAACAGTTTGTTCTGAGTGCTGGGTGGGTTTTAGGATAATGGAACCTTCATCGAAGTTCATCCCCTTTGCTCCCGCTAACACCCCCGGTGTTTGGTGCAATGTGCCATCTTCGTCCCGACTCCAAGAGCCGACCATAGCGGAGTCAGTACCAGTTGTATAATCAACGCAATCTAAGCCAGCAGATGTCATTACACGCTGTATGATTTCAAACGCCACTGATTTACCAGTCCTAGTGTCTTGAATCCAAAACACACTCACCCTTGGATCGATGTTAGAGGCACCAATTGGTACTCTTACAAATGGTAGAGCAGTCTGCCCTAGAATAAAGAAAAATGATAGTAGGCCGGGTATTTCGTTGTCTTTTGATACTTCTCTAAAGTGTTCTAAATATCCTCTCAAAATAGGGTATTTCTGCATGCATTCATAGTGCTCTACGCTGTGCTCAATCATATCTTTCCTCTCCGTTTACTGTATTTTCTCTCTACCTTTACTGGTTCTTCGCTAGTTAAAACCTCAACTAATCGCTGGCGCAGAACTGAACCCATTCCTCTCACCTGTTTAATGGATTCGACATGTAACATCTCTTCAATAGAGCCACATTTATCTAGTAATTTTTCTACTAGGTCTTGCCCGAATCCGGGTATAGAAAGTAACATATCAGCCCTAATATCATTGGTGCTGACTCTAGTGATTGCCTTTGCACCATGACTTGATGCAGAGGTATGTAGTTTGGAATGTAATTTGGTGACGAACATAGCCGCCTCACTGTAATTGTTAGCCCGCCAAACATGACAATCGAAGTCAGCCATAATGCGAGCAATGACTCCGGTTAATGTGTTGAGGGCCTTGGAATAGGTGGTTTTTCTACCTTGGTTATTTGATATTTTGACATACTTCGCTAGATCTCCATGTATCACTAAGAAAACTCGCTGACAATTAGCGTCTAGGTTTTCCATTTGTCTCATCAGGTGCCCTGAATAGGTAGATTGAAACAAATCAGAGATACTTTTGCACTCTATGTGCCCATCCCCTGCTTTGTAATCCCCCATGCCCTGTAGGAACTCTTGTTTGATAGGAATGCCCTGTCTTTCTGCTGCCCTAACGATGGCATCTTTCAGCGGCCCTCTTTCATTAGAGTCAATAATTAATGGTACCTTAGTCATCCAAACACCTTCTCATTAACTATGTGTAAAGGATATAAAATCAATAGAATGGGTACCAATACCACTATCAGAAGCAACGCTTCGACAAATTGTATTACCTTCCACATGAGTCTACTCCCCCTTGGAATCATGATGGGCACAATGCTCCTTATCTACCTTGGCCCATTGTCCGCAGCGATTTCCTTTAGAATTCATTCCTTTGCACCTATATTTGTCAGGCGGTGCCTTGTTGTTACACCTGAAACATATGCTTCTTTTAGACTTATTATTGGTCTTGATGCTTCTTTTACATATGCTGCATTCTGCACCATGAAATGTGTGTTGCTTCATGGACTTCCCTCTTCTGCTAATTTCCACACACCGATCCTTTCACGGTTACCATTCTTTGTTCTGCTACGATGTCCTACTTTTTTGAATTCAGGACACTTGCTCAAAATCTGTGTCAATGTCATTTTTCCGGGGCTTTTACTATAGGGTCTACCATTATGTGACCTTTGTGAAAGTAACATATCGTATATTTCGTTAGTACTGAGTGCACCCTTCTCTGCTTCAAATACTCTAATTATACGAGACATATACAGTGTTTTCTTCTTCATTCTACAGCCCCCGTTTTGTCCCAGTATCGACACTTACCCATGCATAGACCCTTAGACCATAGCATCTTACAGGTTTGAGGATAGTCTTTACCCACAATAGTCCGTACTTGGTATCTAGTTACCCCTTCGTCAAAGTCAGCCCACTGAAGACTCTTGATAAACGAAACAATCTTCTCTGTATGACCTTGTAGTACATCGGGTGAGAACTTGTCAAGTGGTAAGAAGTGCCGCAAACGCTTTGCTAGATACTTTACTAACTGTACCCTTGCATCGTGACTAGGGTTCCCGCCCACTTGACAGGCGGCTTGGTTTAGACAGGGGAGTATGATTACTCCATCCATTTTGAGAGTCGGTAGATCGAGAGGAGCAGTATTCTTTTGGAACACCCCCTTCTTTTCCCCCGGCTTCTTCACTTTGAGTTTTACACCTTTGGAACCATAAGAAATGACACCGCTTGTTGCATCAAGGGCCTGTTCTAAAATATGGTCTACTCCATTTTGTAAATCCTCTGTTTTCAGAGGAATACTCCAATATCCACGCTTGGCATTGTAGGAATTAGGAATGCGAATGAGTCCACTTGTATCAAATGGTACAGCGGGGTCTGAACAAAACAAATCTAAATCTTTTATCCAGTCATTGACTCGTTTCATACCTGCTTCTCTGATTGCCGACAGATGTGAGCCGCTGGCAGGTGTGTATATCTCCGATAGTGCTATCCATATGTGGAAGCCACCCCCACTAAACCACACACCATGCTCTATGTCATTCTTTAGTAACTCTTGGTGTAACTTCAGTGTCTGATTCAGAGGTACTTCAAGTGGTACATCAGGTCGCTTAGGATTAGTAAAGTCCTTGGGATCGAAATCGAGTACAAAGTGCCTGATGATAGGTGTTTGTAGGTTGACTCTCCTGTGATTGGGTGCTTCGGTAGCACGGTAACCATAGACTGTCATATAGGCATTAGATACGCCGTTTTTACCAGCCCAGTACCTTTCAAACTGAACAGTGTCTGATACTAGTTTTCTGAAGCCTTTGCCCTTCTCTGTGCTTAGTTCTAATACTTCTCTTGGAAAATCAAAAGTCATGTGCATTTTACCACCTCGGCCAGTGATGCTCACCGCCGGGTTTCCATGCGGGGCAATCTTCAGTAAAACTGCACCAAGCACATTTACCTTGGTGTGGTTTTGGTGGAAAGTTGTCTGTAAAGTAGGCCTCTAACAGATTATTGATGTCCTTATCTAAGGACTTAGAATAGGACTTAACTACCTTCTCGTGCTTCCAACTATCTATGAACCTGACACCTTCCATATCATCGCCACAGGAGCCGTCAGGATAGAACCAGCCCCAATGAGTTACATTCTGTAGTGGGTGGTCTGCCATCTTGAGTAAGTCAGCGTAGTATGCCATTTCTTTGCGCATGCCCTGTACCTTGTATCTATCATCGGCCCAATCATTCTTTTTCTTGTCCCACTTCTGCTTCCATTTACCTGTCTTTAACTCCATCAGGCTAATAGTGCCATCATCGTTTTCAAATCCACGGTCTATCATACCAGCAAAGTGAATAGGTACAATGTGAGTTTCCCCATTATGTACAAACTCACGCTCAGTGAATACATGTATCTCATCTTCGTTAATGACTGGTAAGAAGTTTTCACCCTGTGTAGCCTCTAGTCGATCCAACTCCCAATTCAGCCTTTTTACTATAACTGGGCCTTCTCCTAGTTCCCAAGGCTCTTCAGGCTCAGGTACACTTTTGATAAACAAATCGAGTGCTTCATCTCTCTTCTTTTCATTGAGTAGTTTCAGTACTTTGTTGATGTTGGGTCTAACATATACATAGAACTCTTCCATAGCATTGTGTATATTGATACCCTTAACCATAGCGTCTGTTTGAGGAGTCTTGCGTCCCTCTCTACGCTTGTAATGATACTGCTGTGGACAGTAATCGAAGTCACTAGTCAGGCTAGATTTAGTGATTCGTAGATGTAATTCGTGCCCCGGTTCCCACTTGTATGTGGACTTCTTGTATGCTTCAAAATCTCTTGTCATAATATCACCAATACCTCTTTGGTCGTGCTGCACCTGAAGCCGATTCTAAGTCCCATTCAAGGGCTTGGAATATCGGCTTGACCTTGCGCTTAACTAACCTGTCAACCATTTTCTCCCAATCGAGCGTAAAGCCCTCCATCTCAGATATGTCCTTGTAACAGACTATATCTGTAGGTGCGGCCCAGTCAGGAGAAGAGGCAACATATACCCACGGTACACTGTCACCTTCATCAAACTTGGGCTGGCTGAATCGCTCTGCCATGTGTTTATTGTAATACACAGCAGCCTTAGCACCCAAGGTAGGCTTGGCATAATCCTTCAATTTCTTAGATATTCTAGTTACTCCAGTTACCTCTTTCAAATCGACCTTGGCCTTCTGTATCTTGAGTGCAATAGGCCTAACATGGTCTATTACATCTGCTTCTGATGCACCTTGGCATACCAAGTTTAGCACATCTCTCTCTAAGTTGCGAGAGATAGGTGCGAGAGTAGAAATCTTACCGAATCGAGCCGACTTAGGCTTACCCTCATCTTCAGGGGGCCAAGAGCATATACCGTAGTAGAGATTTTTCCCCGCTACTAACCAGTATGGCATATATGCCTCAAACTCCACGAATAGGTGACTTGCGTTGAGATCAACTTGTACCTTGTCTGTCAGATGCTTGGCTAATGCCGGTGCCTCATCGAATGGTACACTCACGAATGCTGAATCAGTGTGACCATACAGAGCCTCGTAGCCCTGAGCCTCTGATTCTTCCATTAGGAATTTGATTGCCTCTCTACCACAGGCTGTGATAGCGTTGGCTATGTCGAAGTCACACCAGCCCCAATGAGCACTGGCGACCATACCGTATAGGCTCGCCATCACTCGCTTGGTAGCAAGTTGCATTGTATTCCAGCCAGCCCTCTCTGTAGGGCTATCTGCCGCTTTCATCTTACCTTTGTATTCATCACGCAACTCAAACATTTCCTCTACAATTTGAGGAAGTAGCCCCTTCTTGGATTGGTCCCAACAAGAGCCGTCAGGTAACTTGTGTACACCGTCTTCACCGGCTCTACTTCGATCTACTTGGGTTTCCCATGATAGTGAATGTGATAAAATGAGTGAAGGGTACAGTCCCTTGTAATCTACACACGCTACACCCTCGTACCTGCCCGGTTTGGGCGGAGGAATGTATGCACCCTCGTAGTCCTGTTTCTCTACATCAGGCCTTGTAGGTGCCTTCCAGTGTGTGCGTCTGCTGAGCAGGCCACGGGCGAATCTAGTTACATTGTGACATGAAGTGAATGTCACACCACATATACGCTGTAATGATAAGAAGAAATTTAGGACATGATTTTCTTCATCCATTCTTTTGAGTAGTAAAGTATCTTGCATACAATAATCACAATAGTCATCAAATCTCTCTCTCCATCCTGTAAATACATCCATGTCAAATTTGCCGCCGTAATTCAATACATCGGGGCCTGTAATGTGGTCTAGTTTTCGACTGGCTAATTGCGGTTTACCGCTATCCTTCCATACACGCTCAAAGCCTGTACCACTGTCGTAGGGCGCTGCTGTGTCGAAGCACAATCTGCCTATGATTGGCTGAGCAGTGTACTTGTAACCACGCTCTCCTTTAGGTGGTTTCAGTACACGGCCAAGAGGGCTGAGTCGTCTGAACTCATCCAGTCTACTGACTAGGTGAGGTAAATCTGCCCACATGATAGCGTGGGCTATGAGTATATCGGGGTTGCACTCTTCTAAATAATCTAAGAAGGCACTGTGCATTGACTTTTCATCAGTGTAGAATAAACGCTCGTAAACAAAGTCGGCACCTTCATGCTTTACATGGCGTTCCTCTTTTCTTACGAACCCTTTCTCTTCTATTTCTGCTGTTTCTTCGCTCCAGCAAAATGTGACATTCCTATTGTTGTAGTTGTCCACTACAGACATAACAGTTGTGAAGTTGTCATGGGGATCCCATTCCAAATCGAAGTGCCATACACGGGGTTTCCACTCAGGCATCTCTCTGATTTCATCTATGAGGTACCTGTCGGTTAGACTCATGTCTGCTTCCCAAGTCCTACCAAACTCCTTTTGCATCTGTCTGACATCTGCTTGTCTGTAGGCATATACCTTAACCAGTGTGTCCTCTGTCTTTAGAGCAATCGCAGTGTCCTCTTTATCAATCGAACTACCGGGGTATCGTGACAGAACACGCTGTACAATTCTCTCAGGCGTTTTGTTTAAAATCCAAAAGTACGGCTTAAAATCACTGATTCGCTCTTCTATCAGGTTTCCTTCAGAGTCACGCCATCTCTTGTATATGTGGTCGTGTCCTTCAGGGTCGGGTCGGTAGGTGTTGATAATCACTCCTCTTCCCCCAAACATTCGCAGTCGTTACAACCGCCTTCGCCTTGGTAGCAATGACAATGTGGACAAAGTGGCTTCTTTTTGTTACCTTTGTGATAAGGTATGTCTTTACCACAGTTACACTGATAGAACATACTCAGTCCTCCTCGTACTCTTGATCCATCACGACTAGTAGGAAACCAGTGTCACCCTGCTCTATCACAAGGACTGTTTCATCCCCTGTGTGGAGATTGAGTGGTCCCGGTGGTAGGTTAGCCAGTAGCGATGGTAACCAGTAAGCAAATGCTGAGTTCACTGTATCGTTATTAGATTCACAGTTGGTGATAGGTACACGGACAAACATCTTGCCCTTGGCCTTTGAACCCGCACTGACTACATACTCACCTGATGGGTCAAATGCTGACTTACAGGAAAACTTGCCACCAATTACTTTGTCAAACTGTGCCGCAGGGGCGAAATCTTCTCCGTTTACTATACCGTGACAGTCTAGGTCGAAATTGGCCCAACTCTGCCACATGTTAGTTTCACCTTCACCAACCAATCTTTCTATCAGAGGCAATTGCTTCTGAGTAGTCAGGTAGGATGATGTCGGCAACTGTAGTGTGGATTTGCCACAGGCTACATGCAACACTGATGTCTTACCCATCTGATTGATGCTGACCTCTCCGGTCTTTGTGGCCTTCAAGAATGCAAGTAGCCTAGATACATCGCTTACTGCAATGTTGCCAGCCTCTGCTTCTCTAACAGCCAGTCGTCGTCTAAGGTAGTGGGTGTCTTTACCCACTGCCGATTCTACATATTCATCTTTGACCCTGAATACAATGTCAGGCAATTCTTTGCCAAACCCTGTAATGAACTGGGCTAGATCTTTGTTACTTACTTTGAAACTTGTCATATTATCACCTCACGGGTGGGGAAAGCGGTTCATGTACAAGAGAAGACACTATCTCCGAGTTTTGAAAGTTTGCCACTTATTACTGGATTAACCCCTAGTGAATCACTTTACTCAGAGAACCCCTTCACGCAGTTCAGACAAGCCGTGCCATTGAGCAGGCTCGCCCTTCTTGGTGACGAAGTACAGCCTCTCCTGACCCTTTAGGTCAGAATTGGTTTTCTCTTTGAAGAACTCTGCTGTGTGTCTAATCTCGCCTGTTTCCTTACCATCGTCGCCACGAACCTTACGGGCGTGACACCAAATGATTTGGAACAGGTCGTTGTTTGCACTCTTCTCCCATGCGAACTTCCAGCCGTCGAATCCGACTTTGCCATCCTTGTCCTCTTTGAGGTGGGTTTCCCAGTACACATCCACGCCTAGAGCGTTTAGTTTCTGACACAATGCTGTCATCTGCTTGAACCTAGTTGACCTGATGTTCCAGTTCCAACCGATACCTTGGTTGACTTCAACCTTGGCAGCACCAATTGCATCCTTTACATTGTTATCCTCTAAGTCGTAAATCTTCATGTTGTTCATACAGACTTGATCGAATTGGTCTACAGATGTAACTAAGAAGGTGTTGAGTTTCTTGCCCCCAAAGCCTGCCTTAGATTGCTTCTGTGCGTACTCTACAGCATAGCGCAGTAAGTCCATTACACGATTGTGTGTTTCAGGATAATCGTAAGATGTTCTATCATTGGATTGCATAACCCAAGGAGACCATACTCTTACTCTCTCATCAGAACCCGGATAGTGTGCTTCTTTACAGGCCATTGCTCCGTTATCGAAATCCATTGCCCACAGCATACCTTCAGGGTATTTGTGCATGTGTCCGTCAATCACGATACCGGACTTACCAGTACCTTCGTGTCCGACAACTCCACAGAATACCTTGCTAGGTCTTATCCTGTTAGGGTTAGTCTGTTCTTTGAACTCTGCTTCCAAGTTAGGGAAGTTGCTCTTAGAAACAGGAGCAGGTGCAGGGGCTTTCGCCTCTACAACCTGCTTGTCTACTTCTGCTGCCTCCGCTTGGAAGATCGCTTCTGCTCTCTCTTCATCCTTCTTCTTCATTGCTCCAAATCCTGCCATCAGTATTCATCTCCGTTGTTCTTGAATTGGTCTATGCTAGTGTCTCCACCCTTAGCACCCGGTCTCGCTGTACGAGGTGGTACATAGATACCGAATGCTGTTAGGTTAGGGGTGGTTTGGTCATTGTATACACTCATACGAATGCGACCAAATATGATTACTGGTGTCTTTTCTGCATATGGTTGCCATTCGCCGTAATTGTCCTTAAACTCAAACGGATGACTGTCATCGTAGATGCGGCCCGGTACCCATACAGTTACTTCAGACATTGCTGAGTCCCTGCCGAACTTACGCTGTAGGCTAGGGCTGGTTACGCTCAATCTAAATGCACGACCTGTTTGGTCGTATTGATTGTCCATAGGCTCTAGGTTGAGTCTACTGACATATCCCTTAGTGATGATAGTAGGACCATAGTAGTTACCGCTACTGCTCTGTAACTTGCGCTCTTCGTATGCCTCAGTCAATTCGTCTATTTCGACATATGATTCGTGCATACCTGTGCTAACTAGATACTTTTCAGGCCTAAGTAGTACTCTATCATCTTCCTCTACGAAAGAGTCAGTGTATACCATAGTCTTGCTGAAGTCCCTGTTAGTGTAAACTGTATCAGCGCCTTCCTTGTTAGACCTGATTACTTGACAGGTTACTGGTCTGCCGAATTCGTATTCTTCAGACATGTTGTTACCTGTAAGGGAAACACGCCAAATGCTAATTGCTCTGTTGAAGTTCTCCTTATCGTTACCAAGCAAGTACAGGTTACGGACTCTGCTTTCAGGTGCCATAGGTGTACCCTTGTCATTCATTAGACAGATGAGATCGCCATCGACTTGTAGTCCAAACCAAGGTAGTTTGTCTCCATCGATGCGTTCTTTGGTAGGCTCGCCGTTGACATGCCATACTCCGTCTTTCGCCTTAACTATACCAACCACGCCATTATCGATGGCTTGGCCGGAGTTGTTACGGTAAGACGCAATTGCCTTCTCTCTAGCGTTTTCTCTATAGTCATTGATTTTGTCATCAATGCCTACAAACTGACCAACGAAGGTAACTGTTTCACGGCCACCGCCGCCAGTGCTACCAAGATTGCGTGTTTCAAGTGTAAACATTTCTGCCCACTCGACCAGCAAATCATCGTCTTCGTCTTTCCAGTCAGACACTGCAAACTCTTGCTCTATCCAAGCAAAATACTCGTTTGCTGCCTCTCCTATCTTTTTCTGTGCTCTTTCTGCATATCCTTGTAGGCGTTCTAGTACGCCCTCCGGTAATTGTCTCTCGTCGTTCATATTTTTTCCTCCTTGTTTTTCCTTAATTTCGCTACAAAGTAGTCTACAAAGGAATCGTCATCATCGGGCCACAAGTTTGCTAACAGGATAAACTCTCCATATGTTAACATAAATGCGTACCAATCGTCCTGACCACCCTCCAGTAGAGACCGCCCTCGGTGTCTCAACCCTATTAGTGTTGCGACACGACTGTTGCCCTCTCTGAGGTTGGTTTTCATGTTCTCCGCTAGTCGCTGGTAGTCTCCTCCAACGAAACTGAGTGCTGCCTTGTTCAGGCTCTCAGTACTGCGTCTGAGTTTCTGAGACAGGCCTTCATCTGTCTTAGGTGTACCCTCTAAAATGTCTATACTTTGTCTCAAACTACCGTTGGTTAAGCGGTTCAACATAGTATACTGTTCTCGCCACGGAATAGGCAAGTTCTCCGCCGTATGTATTTCCAACAGTTTCTTCCTTGCCTCCTCATCAGCGAGGGGTTTGAATCTAAATGTGAGGCATCTGTCTCTGATTGCTTTGTGTATCGGAGAGATGTCATTCGCTGTCAATATGAATATCGCAGTTCTGTGACTGTCCTCCATCACTTGCCTCAGTGCCTTCTGTGCCGCAGGTGTCAGTGAGTCTGCTTCATCCAATACGAATATGCGCCTCCTGACTCCTATGCCTTTCTGCTTAGCCATGTGCTTTAGTTCTCTGACGAAATCGATACCACGCTCATCACTTGCATTGGTTACAATGAAGTTGGATGGATCGAAGTAATCGCCATACAACTCCTTGGCTAGTGCATACGCTGCGCTGGTCTTGCCTACACCGGGTGGACCTACATACAGCATATTTGCTGGTAGACTACCTTTGGCTAGCCAAGACTTGGCCGCCTCTTTGAATTCCTTACAACCTGCTAGGTCGTCTATTTTGTTTGGTCTGTATTTCTCTCTCCATACTATCACGCCGTCACCTCCAAGCCATAATGCCTCTTTAGATAATTAACCAAACGATGAAAGAAGTCGTCACCGTAGTAATCAGAAGCCGTTTGGTAAAAACTCCTTATGTCTTTGAAGTGCTTCGATTTTTGAATTACTTTAGTCAATGCCGCATTGTAAATGTCTATTTCATACTCACACTCACCATCGCATTCAAGGATTCTAACTGATTCATCTTCTCGTGCAATATATTCAACTATGTAATTAGCCACACTACGAATAGTGTCACTACTTGTCATACAATAAACTGCCATGTCCTTCATCTCTTTACTCCAAACTACATCTTTTCCATTCATGCCGTCACCTCCCACCAATCAGGCGGGCTTGTGTGTCTGTAATGCACACCACCCGGACTGTCTACCTTTGATTTGTAATAAGTCCTGTATGCTTCAACAGCAGTAAACTTACTTTCATCATACCAATCATCATGGTCGGGATTAGTCTTGTCAAACGCTCTTGCAAATGGTGTAAGTTCACCATCGGGGATTAAACTAGACAACGCCGACATTTGATAGATAGGATTGTGACAAGAATGAACAGTACCGAATCTTTCAAACTGCTCATCAAGTAACCCCATCGCATGATGACATAACCATGAGAAGTTAGCACGATTGATAGATACCCACTTTGAACATGGGTGATGTTTGTAACCACCTTTGTATGGAGTACCTGCTTTAGTAAGTGGCATCTGCTCATCAGTAGCACCGTGATTGCGTAACGCTTGGGCTATCATTTGTGCTGATTCTGTTACCATCTTTGGTAACCTTACACAGTCTATTGCTCGTGCTGCTATGAATGGGTTTTCATCTAATACGAATATGTTCATGCTTCTACCTCTTTGATTTCTAAGTTACTGTCCACTATCAAGTACGCAAACGCTCGCGACATTGCTTCTTCAAACTTACGAATGGCCTCATCTTTATTTTCAGCACGACTATAAATCATAACTGTTCCTTTCATTTCATATCTCTTCATGCTTTCACCTGTCCTTCTAGGGTGTTTATTATTCCCATCATTGTATCTCTCGCTTTGTCTGTATCACCATTATCTATGTGTGCTATTGCTACGCTCACCAATCCAATGATTGACTGTTCCATTATTTTTCTCCAATTCATTCTAATCCACCTCTCATCTGCAAAAAGAGGATGAGTGTCTTCAATTCCTTCTTAAATTCTTGAATTGCTTTCTCGACTTCTTTCTCTAATTCTTTCTTGTTATTGGAAGCGTGAATCTTTCCGTAATACACTGTCCAATGAGGCACACCCTCTATATTCAAAACCAAATCAAGGTCTGTAAATTGACCGTTGTGTTTCAGAACATGCCCGCTATAACCTTCTAATCCCTTTATGCTGTACCTTGTGATTCTTGGGTCGCATTCTTTTCCATCATATTTTATCTCCATTTCTCTCACTCCGCTAATTCTATCAAATCTGTTAGTTGTGATGTATCACTGTAACCCAGTGTATCATCTGCATATAGTATGTTCAAGTGTGTGGCTTTCATCTTATTAAGATCGAAGCCGGTTACTTCGGCTACTACAACCAAACCATATTCGTCTATAGGCATCCAAGATTTCCCCGCAAGTACTCCCTGTTGACCCAGCCTCGTTCTTATGTGTTGGGCTACATCAGTCGGAACCTTGCTCTCGCCTACCTCAAATGTCTCATAACCATCTAGCACAGATAGGCGCAGGATTGTATCGAACTCCTCATCCTTACGAATTGCACTTACTAAGAAGTGTATGTGGAACGCCTGTTGAATTACAACCCATCCGTTGCTATCACGCATCTCCACTGGGCCGGACTTGACTAGGCGCAGTCTTTCTCTGCCGTCTAGTTGATTCAGTAGAGAGCCGATGTCCGACCCGCTCTCCACTAGTTTACCACCGTCAACAGGGACAGTTGGCTCTAAACTGTTTACCCTAGAAAGACGCTCTGACCTGTTTACTCTGTAAACCTCCCAGTCTTCGCCAATCGAATAGGCATCAGTTATCTTGGTGATTTTATCACCGGACATCTCTACTTCAAGGATGGCCTCGACTTGGAATGGTAAGTCGAATGTATGCATCTTGCCCACCACTTGTCTGTCCCTAGAGTAAACCGTTCCTCTGAAGGAACCCTTTGGGAACTCAGTGATGTGCAAGTATCTCCTTGAGCCTTTCATCACATCTGCATACACACCTGATGGTGCTACCATCGATGTCCATGCTTGGAAGATAGGTGCCACGAATGGCTGTCCCGGCTGAAGGAACAGTTCATTGTTAGGTGTAACCAACTCCTTGTGCAAGATCTTGATTGCCACCTCTTGAGGACTCATGGTCGTCAGTAGGTGGCGAATGCTTTGTAGATTGGTTATGCCATTTGACTCAGGTAGATACGAGAGCATCTGCAAGAATCTGTCAATAGGCATAGGTTCCTGTTCACCCATTGCCCTAGACCAAAACAACAGTGCTTCATCCTCATTCATGTTCTGAGCCATAGACAGCACACCCTCATCCTTGATGCGGTGCATTGCCATCAGTGCCTGCTTGATTGTCCAGCCTTCGCCCCCTATCTCAGAGGACTCGGTTGCCAAGAATGGCACGATTGGTTTACCTGTCATAACTGTGTTCCAGTGTATGGGTGATATACCCAACTCTGTACACACATTGTCTCTAACCCAAAGCACTGACACAAACTGCTGTTCGTACTTAGAATACTTGGGGTAGAATATATCGATGACATCTTCAATCACTTCGACTCTCTCACTGAGTCGCTGCTTCAATGCTTTGATTGATATCTTGAAGGCTTCCGATCTTGATTCGGTTTCACGCCTCCATCTTGTATAGGACTCCTTGAGTCTGCGTGACAGCATTGCTGCTTCAGCCAGTAACACCTTCTTCACTCTCCCTCTCTTCTTGCAAATGCTCTACAAGTTTAGACAGTGCCTTGCTCAGGGACACTGCATCTTCCAAGGAAAGGCGAATGCCCTCCCTTGTAAAACCACCTGTTACATTGTTGCGTAGTCTGATGTCCACTTGTGGACCGCTAGGTGGGTAGACTTTGGTAAGCACTGTTTCCTTCTTACCTTTGTGACGCTTGCTCGTAGCAGGTTTGCGCCATACGATGTACTGCGGATATGCTTTACCAATGTCTACCTCGCTCATATTCATTCCTCCTTTTTTTCTTTGCACTTACATTCCTTCCCGAACTTCATGCACTTGGTGCATTCAGGTGGAAACCATTCTTCAATCCAACTCATATTCATTCCTCCGCTAGTGTCCATAGATTGACACGCCACTCTTCTTGCTCTGTCTTGACAAAGCGACTATCATTCTTGATGATGTGGTGGGCCGTCCTTCCATTCATACTACGCAAATATCTGTTAGATGCTTGCCTGCCATTCTTTAGTCTTTTAGTCAATGCCTTGGCTGCGACCTTGCTTATAATCACCTCAACTGATAAGGCTCGGCTCTCTTCTTTCAACACTTCTTCCGCTAAGTTAGCAAATTTGACCTTTATGTTTTTACTCATTACTCTTCCTCTCCTATTTCTTTCCACATTACTACTGCTCCTCTGACATGCGGTGGCAATAAAGCACCGCTGAATGGACAGAATGAACCAGTGATGATTATGTTCCCAGCGCCCGGACTAGTGTCAATTACTCTCACAATTGTATTCCTGTCAAGTGCGTCCAGTTGAACCTTGGGGGTTCTGTATGACATCATCAGATCGTCACCTGCCAACATTGCATATTCCAATGGTTCCATAGAGATAGTTGTGTCACACACAGGACAGACAATATTGACTGCCCAAATTTCTACATCTTGTTCGATACCAAGGTCGTCATTCATTTTCTCCTGTGCTACTAATATCCACTCAGCCTGCTCTAAAGGAAATGCCGATAACAAACAACCACAATCAGGTGTTTGACACTTCCATGTGGACTGTGCTATCTCTTGCCTCTTCATTTGTTCCTTCATATACTGCTGCTGGGGTGATAGGTTCTCAGAGGGTGCAATCTGTACGCTGTCCTCCTTTACCTGCCACCCAGTTTTAGCCATGAGTATTCCCAATCGAACACGGGACTGCGCTGACTCAGCACTGTCCTGTTGTACCATGAGTTCAACTTCTCTATCACCGGTCTTCATGTATGTCAAGCCGTGACCGGCAGGTTCCCAAAGGGCACCGATCGCCAGCCCATTCAGCAGTAGTTCTACCTGCTGCTCAGGTGTTGCTTCGTCATCAGGCTTCATAGATGTCATTGTTATCCCTCTCATCAGTCATCCAAATCATGCTGTTACAGCAATGTGCTGGGTACATCTTGGTATACTCTGTGACTAGTATCACACCCGGTGCTGGGGTAGTGCCACACTTAGGGCACATGTCCAGCCAGCCATCTGCACTGACTAACATCAACACCTCTTGTCGCTCAGGGTCCATGGTCAATCTAACATTTTCAGGAATCGGTATGTGATTACCAAGTAGTGGTATCTCCTTGCCGTCCCAGTGCCATACACCGTTTATATCTACATCTGTTGCTTGTATTGTTACTTGTTCCTTTGTCATTTTTACACCTCATGTATTAGTATTAATTTTCTATCTACTTTCTTCATCTCGTCTTGTATTTCACGGACTGCGCTTGCCAACAATTCTGAAGAAGGTATATCATCAGCCAATGATTCTATCTCCCTAATCAGTCTTGCGTTAGTTTCTTTTAAGTCCGCTATTTCTTCCGACATCTTGTCTATAACTTCAGTAGTTAATTCTAACAAGTTCTCTACTTCATCCAAATTCTCTTCTAATTCTTTTATTTTCTTATCATACATTTTCAGTCACCTCTGCCCATGTCCAATCTCTATCTGCTTTCATTCTCTTCACCAGTTCCTTTACTAGGCTCTTCCTCTCCTCAACATCTCCTCCGTCGAGTACCGCTTTAACAACCTGTCGCTTCTGTTCAACCACTCGATCGAAGTGCTCATCAACAGTGTTCATACAAGACAGATAAACAGAGTGTACGTTGTCACTCTCTTGACCAATACGGTGTACTCTAGCCTCAGCCTGCTCTTCATCAGAAGGCACCCATTCTCTCTCAATGAATAGAATGGTATCAGCCTTAGTCAGAGTCAGACCTTCCTTAGCAGCCATTGTACTACAGACTAGAACATCGACATGTCCTTCTTGGAAGGAGTCTACGATATTCATCCTCTCCTTCGCAGGTGTCTGTCCTGTAATGTTAGCAACCTTTAGGTCACCAATACCCATCGATATGCCTTTGATGATGTCCGAGTGATGTGCGAAAACAATCAGCGGTTTACCTGTACTTGCGTTGTATTCCTTCACCCAATCACAAGCATAAGGTATCTTGATTTCTCCACACTTCTTTCTCAGGTCACCCAACATTACCAAAATGGTACCGGGAGGAATAGACTCGCCATTGAGATAGTACTCGTTGATGCGCTGCTCCCATTCATCCTGAGCGATGTCGTATGTTCTACGCTGTTCAGGTGTAAGTTGAATAGGTAGGAACTGCCTTGTTCTAGGTGGTAGGTCAGGCAATACCTCGCTCTTGAGTCTACGGATGCACACATCACGAGTGCGTTCGTTCAACTCTTTGGTGTTGGATGCTCCGTCGAAGTTCCAACCGAACCCATTGTGGAACGGGTCACAGTAACTCTGCTTGAAGTTCCACTCGGAATTAAATTCGTCAGGACGCAACAGGTTGAGCACGTTGAAGAACTCCTTCGGCCTACTTGCAATCGCTGTACCGCTGAGTGCTATCACTCTAGGGCAATGCCTTGCTACAGTCATTGTGGCGACTGTGCGCTGGGCCTTACTGTTCTTGATGTAGTGTGCCTCATCGATGATAGTCAGTTGTGGTCTTATCCTCAAGATGTCCTGCAATCGATTAACTAGAAGATCGTAAGTGATAATGTAGAACTCAGCCGGAACCATTTCAGTTTTACTACTGTCAATAACCTGAACCATCTCACCCGGTAACCACTTCTTGATTTCCTTCTGCCAGTTGTACTTGACGTTGGCAGGACACACAACTAATCCGGGCCTAGCGTGATTGATGGCAGCATAACCAATAGCCTGTATTGTTTTACCTACACCCATCTCGTCACCAATTAGGCAACGACCGTTGCTAGCCTCAGCAAATGCTACGCCCACCTTTTGGAATGGGTATAGTTCTAAGTGAGGAGGGATTCTTGACTCCAGTCTGTTGTCAATCTCTTTCAAGTCCTCAGCCGATAACTCAGCGGCGCTACTCATTTCTACCCGCTTGATACTGTCCCAAACATCGTGCACTGCTGCATCACAGTTCAGGATAGCCTCTGCTAGCGGAGAGTACAAGTCCTTCATAGTGTTATAGAGTATCTTACCCTGTGCTAGAGGAATACTCCAGCACTTTGCAAGCGGCTCAAACTTGCGCCCATCGATTGAACGGATGGCAAGCCTGACCTGCTCTCGCAACTCTGCGTCTTTGATGAACGGCCAATGGACTTTGAGTCTTGTACCTGACTCTTCTACCCAACAGTCATTAGGATTGCGCTGGTCTACTGGGTGAATGTTTGCACGGTTGTACAAGTCTTCACCATCAAGACCGAAGTCTACCAGTGTCTCAGCCGCAATCAGTATGACTGTGCGGTTGTCTTGTATACTCCATACCTTGTGTTCCCCGTCCCACTTCACACCGGGAAATCCAATCTTGGACTTCAAAGCGTTGTTGAGTTCGGGATTGTACGGGTACTTCATACCAATTCGCTTGCCAAATTTGTCGCTGTAATCAATTAGTTCCACCATCGTATCGCCTCTGCACTCTCTCCATTATATCGCTTGGGACTTTACTAGGTTTGGCTTCATAGGGGTTGTCTACACTAGGTTCCACAGGGTTAAACCCATATGGTTCAGGGGTTTCCTCTTCCTCTTCTTCAGGTGCCTCTACATCTATTTCGTTTAGTCCTAAACAAGCCAATGCACCGACTTTCTCCTCATCGTCAGGCATGGTCAGTTCGATGTGCTCAAACAGTTCTGTCTGTGCACCACACACTGAGCACACTAATCGCATCTGAAGTATTTCGTGAAACTCTTGCTCTACCAATTGCAATTCAAACTCATGTCCACGTACAAAACACTTCTGTAGATTCTTCATAGTCTTTAAGCCAGCCTGCGCTAACTTGGCCTGCTCCTGTATCTTCCTTGCCTCTTCTTCTAATGCTTCTCTATTCATGTTCATTTTTATTCCTCCTCATCTATGTATTGCTGCGCCCTCGACATCCACCAAGGCTTCAACTCATAGAGTCCAAGTCCTTCCGGGTAATGATTTAGATAGCCCAACTCATTGAGTAAGTAGGTTAGGCTCCTTTTATTTCGGGGCATCTCATGGAAAGCGGCAAGTACCCTATCTCTAAAGACAGTCAGTTTCTCGACCTCATCCAATACCCTGTTTATTTCCATCTCTGCAAGATTCTTCATCGTTTGCATTTTCTTTACAAACTCATCTTTAAATATCATACTTCCAACTCCTTCTTTTTGTGCCTTCTAGGTACGCACGTTTCTTTGTGGTAAACTGAAACGTGACTGTCTGTCGGTTTGTCCACTACGATCTGTAGACAGTCCCTGCATACAGGGCTGTTACATTTGTCGCACCTAGTTACTGCCTCTTGTCTACATGTGCTGCACATCATCATTCATCGCCTCTAATCACTGCCTCTGCTACCGCTACCAGCGATTCCATAAAGGCTATCTTACCATTGAACTCTTGCTCGTAAACATGGTTGTCAAAGACACCCAACTTCTTCAAGTGGAAAGCGGCGTGACACGCCTCCTCCAAATGCACTTTCAATTCTTCTATTGTCTCTAATTTTTCTCTCATAGTATCACCTTGTGTATATCTGTTACCTTCAGGGCACTTAAGTCACCGAAGCCATTCTCTGCCGCCCATGCAATCAAGTCAGGCTTGGACAGATATCGAATCGCTTGGTATCTTTCGTTGCGTAGGTTTGCAATTGTGTTCATCAGTGTCTCAGTGTTTACATCTTTAGCGATGTAAGAATTCACTATGTCATCTGCTAGAGATGTCCTGACACTTGATGTATCGATTATCTGAGATAGTGCTCGTACTTGTGCTTGTAGTTCATGCCAGTCATCCCACGTAGGTAAGTAAAAGTCTCTTGGTGTCATTCCACCTTGTGTCTTAACTGCTCGCTCTAGTAATTCAAGAGCAATGCCATCTACAACATCACAACCACTTTCTACAAACTCAACTATCTTGTCAGCCAAGTCGTCTTCTTCGATGAAGTCTTTGTAGTCAATTGCTGAATCAACCAAACCATCTATGTCTAGGTTGTACTCAGCATTAGACCAGTCGATGTGGTCATCTACTTGGGACAAAATGTCGTCTTCAATCTGACACCTTATCTCATCATAATCAGGCTCATGATTAGCCATCGCTTCTTCTACTGCGCTCTCTATTTCGCTCTCTATATCTATGTCTACTTCTACCATATTCATTCCTCCTCGTCGTAGTGCCAACTGTATCTCCAGTGTGGCGCTTCTGCTTGTTGTCTAGCGTACTCCATTATGTTACCAATGAAGTCCACAACCAATTTCTTGTGTACGGTTACTATATTAGATTGGTTCCAAAAACCAATCTCTTCATGCTCACTGCGACCACTAGGGCAACCTGCTTCTATCTGTATTGTTATCATATCTCTTTTCATTCTTCATTCCTCCATACTCTGTCTTCGTATTTTTTCCTTGCGACTCTTCTTGCCTTAAGATAGTTGTCGAGGTTTTCTCTGTCCTCGCCCACTAATTCTTTGTGCCTGTCAGTCATGTGACCACAATTTTCACACTGTAAAAATATTAGATCGTATGAATGCACATGGCATTTTTCACATCTCATTATATTGTTAGGGTTAACACTCATTCAATCAACCCCGTCACTCTCGCAATCATGTTCAAGTATTCAGCACCACTATGCTTCGCTTCTGTGCTGAATGCTTCTCTAAGTATTTCATGTACCTGCTTGACTTCTGCGAGTAGGTTATTGTGTTCATTCACAACATCTTTCCAATCATGGTGATTCATCTTATACCAATCGTCAATCGTTAGCCCTTCGTATTTGTCTGTGTCAATCATTCTTCCTCACATCCACATTCCATGTCGTCTATGTTTTG
>Ga0098038_1000072_pt1 | contig 39392 bp, 67 predicted proteins | sample 5B_taG_FD_75051 | JGI IMG/M metagenome (GOLD analysis project Ga0098038, IMG submission 75051) | Marine viral communities from the Subarctic Pacific Ocean - 5B_ETSP_OMZ_AT15132_CsCl metaG | ecosystem: Environmental > Aquatic > Marine > Oceanic | place: Pacific Ocean | collected 2015-01-08 | reverse complement strand
CTTTTTAGTTTCCTGTTTCTTTAGTTCCTTTTTAGTCATTATTATTTTTTTAATTCAACAAATGATTTATCAGTAGTAATAAATTTAACTTTTGATATAGGAATGATAATTTCTTTTCCGGAACTACCATTCTTACACCAAACTTTATTATTATCTAATTTATTTACTTTTAATATAGTCCTCATTATTTTATTTTATAATGAGTAACATTATTAACTTTTATCATAGTTCCTTTATCTAGTTTATTTAATCTAGATTCAGTATTAAAATAATAGAATGGACGATAATCGGATAATTTAATAGAATTTCTCATAACCTTTATTTTTTTAAGTATTAATATACCTAAATATACGAACAAACATCCGTTATAGCAACTATTTTACCAGTTATTTTTAATTTATTTTCATTCTAAATAAGAGGAGAGTGGTAAAAAAATAGAGGGGCCCTATAAAAACGTGAAGCTTGATAGGCCTTGATAGGACTTGAATGGTTGAATAGAGCTTGAATGGTGAATACTTGATAAGAACTTGAATGGAGCTTGAATAGAACTTGAATAGATTACTTGATACCTGATATCTCTAGTAGTTGATCATAGATTAATCTCTGTAACTCTGTTCCATAGTAGGTAGCTAGTACTGCTCTATTATATCCTTCCGGAAATACCCCTATACTCTCTTCATTTTCTATGTATTTAAGAAAATTCTCTGTAAGTCTTTCGCTAGCATAGATATGTTCCATTGTCTCTGAGGTATTTATAGTCTTAACTACCTTAAGAAACTTAGGATGTATTGAAGAATATGCATTATTTGCCATAGAATAGAAGGATCTGAAGTTAGCACCCTATAAGTTAATATAAGAAATACTCTTCAGACTACCAACCCTACTATAGATTTTTACTACTTTACCATAGATAACCCTATATATAACACGGTGTGGCGAGATGACCATATAGACGGCGGGAAGACGGCGTGAGGTCCTGTACGTCGTGAGGACGTAGTGAGGATACCGTGAGGACGGCGTGAGATCCCCCCTATATAGAGAAAAAAAAGTAGGGACACATGCATGCCTGTTATCTAACCTTACTTTTCCATACATTCGTATGTGTATTTATACACGTTGTATATATCTCTATATAAAAATATACCTATATAAATATTTAAACCTATACATATATATTATTTAATACACTTCAACTATGTCAATGATCATTTGGCATTTACCTTAGGTTGTATACCTATCTCTCTTATGTTATCTACCTATGTCATATATAAAGGTATCACCAAAGTCTATAACTTCTCAGACACTATCTCTTCATATAATCCTCAGTACTCCTTAGGCCAGAATACGCACATATATTTCCATTAGGACTTAGTCCGGCCGGTAGATTATCCTCCTTCTTGTAGATGGATATTTTATCTAATTGTTCCATCGTACCTTCAAAGCCCGGTATGTCATTTGAGACCTTTGTCGAAAATGCGCGTGGCGACCTTCGGTCGAGAGAAGGAGAAGCGCCCCCCTCACTCGCCCTCAAGCGTTTTACATCAAACCCCCACCCCTTCAACTCTCTTTCTTTACCGTCTATATGATCGGCTTCATATTCAAATATTGCTCCATTTATACACATAACTTATTATTTTTTTACTACTCTAATTATATCTGTTCTTTCTAATTGATCTATACAGGCTTCTGAGTCTATCATTAATATACTTCCAACGACATCTTTAACAGAATAACCTTCTACTAACCATTCCTCTCCGTCTACTTCTGCTTTCCACCAATCTAGTTCATCTAAATACTTTGCCATACTTTTATTTTAACCAGTTAATAATTATATTAATCGAAATTAATACGTTTGTTACTACTGCCTGCACAATGATAAGAGTTCTTAAAGTAGCTATTCTATCAGCTTCATTATCCTCTCCTATTTTTTCACCTAGAGCTTTAGCCCATAGTCTCCACCATTTTCTAGAAATCTTCATTTATATGATTTTTCTTCTACTAAATCTGAGTTAGTTATTATATTAATAATTTTCTTAACTTCACTTCTTCTATCATTAGTTGTATAAATTGATCTAGACAATTGAATAAACTCATCTCCAAAATCTTTTCTGGTTTCACATTCTCTTATCCAATCTTCTAAATCCCAAAGTATACCATTTATATTAGCTAATTCCAGATAATGGTTTTGTAAATTACTTTTACTATTTTCAAATAATTCTTTAGCTAATGGATTAAGAGCATCAAACTCTTTCTGTATATTAGTTAACTTTTCTTTATCTTTAATCTTAAGTAACTTAATTTCTAATATAGAAAGTTTATCTAAAAGTTCTCCATTTGATACTTCAATAATCATATACTAATATCTATTTTCATATTTTTTTCTTCTCTGGCTTTTAGTTCTTTTAGTTTTTTCTCTTAGAACTACTCCATTAGACTTTTTCTCATATGAATTACTATACCTACTATAGTAGTTTCTTAATTCAGGATCATTTAGTCTTTCTTCTTCTTGACTTTTATGACCCCACATGATAGCTTTCATCAGACCGAAAAGATAACCAGCAAAGATTATTCCTCCTATCAAAAACATTACTTTCATATCATTAGTCATTATTTCTTTCTTTTATAGTTTCTTCTTCTATTCCTATGATTCTGTGCTGCTTTAGCTCTATAGTAGTCATTTCTTCTCTGTCTTATACAGATTGCAAATGCTAATATTGACGGTACCCAAATACCAACAAATATTCCTTCTAATTGATATCCACTAAACCATAAGCTTACTGAATATAAGAACGATAGGAAAGATAATATTACAGGGTAATATAACTTCCAATAAAATTTAATTCTATTCATAATTTATTTTTAAAATTTAACTTTTGTTACTTTGTGTCCTCTCATTTCTAAATAAGACTCCACGCTTTGTTCTTGAGGATTCCAAGATTCAAAAGTAAATACTTCATTTGTATCCTCTTTTATTACTGCTAATTTAATATTAGCTTTAAATACGCTCATATTATAAACAATTTTTTTTATACATAAAGATATCATCTATAAGGTAATCGCAATACTTTAGAGCTAAATCTCCTCCGTCAGGATTTCTTATTATTAATTCTTTTATGTGATTAATTCTTTCTATTATATCTTCTCCACTCATAAGCTTAATAACTTTGCTATAACTAATATAATTATAATACCTAAAAACCCTACGAAAGCACCTAGAGCACTTCCTTCATATTGCTTTTTAGACTTACCTTGATAATCAAACTTTTTATCTTTTCTTAAATACTCTTTACCTTCGTTGTAATGATGGTTACCGCCAGATACCTTATCCATCCAATGCCATTCTTTTTTATTCATAATCCTAATTCTTTTTTAACAGCTGTAATATGTTTACATTTACGATGAGCTATATAACCCCAACAATCACAACTTAATTTATTACTTTTATTTAACTTAACTGTATACTCCTTATCAGAAGAAGCTGATTTAAAACTCCAAGTTTTAGGTTCAACAAATAGTTCCTCAAAAGGTTTCTTATCTACTATAATATCTTCTAAAGTAGTTTCCGGATGTACTTCCTTCCAAGAAGGAGTATGAATCTTTTTTCCATCTTGAAACATAAATCCTCCTTTACCTATATTCGAATAAGGAACTTTATAGTAATGTCTTTGAACAAATACACTATGTATTTCTTCACCACTCATCTGCAAAGCCCCATCTGAATATACTATTTTATTATTTACCTTCCAAAGAGCCATTTTATTCTATTTCATTCATAGCTAAAGTCCCCATCCATCCTACTCTATTTTTAGGAGCAAGATTAAATAAACGAGCATCATGAACTCCTCCTCTACGATTTTTACTAAAGTAAAAGATCCTTCCATCAGGAGTAAATTTCATATGAGCCATACCAGTCATCATATGCTTAAATCTATTACTTCCAGCAAAGTTTCCCATTTTAGTAACTTGCTGAATAACTAGAAAGCAAGTATTAATCTCACCAATATTCTCAGCTTTATTATGCCTTTCAAACAAATTTAAGATTTCAGTCTCAGCTTTTTTAGAAGACATATAACCTTTAGTAGTATCCATAACTCCATTAACTATTTCAGCCATAGAATCTATTAGTACACAGTCCCAACCTTCTATTAAAACATCTTCTATAATTTCTAAACAATTATCCTCACAATGATCACCCATAAATAAAATAGGTAAATCTCCAAACTTAGGATAACGTTTAACATAACCGTACATATCTATGCTATTCATCTCACCTGAAATAAATAATACTTTCTGACCTCTATTATGAAGATCAGCTAAAATATCTAACATAACAGTAGTTTTTCCTACTCCAGGATCTCCTACTATAGCATAATTAGTTCCTCTCATAATTCCTCTAGTAGAAGAAAAATGAGAATCAATAGCACGACCAGTCGACATAGGACGGAATAAATTAGGATCAAAACTTAGATCCTTCATTTTAACAGTTTTAACACTCATAACCTTTATTTTAATTATTAATATATCTAAATATACGAATAAATAAGTTAGTAGGCAACTTACTTACTAACTTTTTTTAAAAAAGTTTCCGGACTAAGAATAAATTAATATTCTAGTATTACTTTTTAAACTTTTTAATCTTCTTCTAACTGATCTACCTCTAGGTTTACGGGATAGTTTTTGATATGTAATACCATCAATCTCAATGTGATAGCCTTCTATAACTAAATCTGATACTTTTGCATTAACCTTCATTGAAGGTACATAATATAATTCTTCCATTATCTTCTTACTTTATTTAAATTAGAACCCCATCCTAAGCGCTTATCCATATTCTTTATACTTTCAGCTACTAAAGGATCTTTTATTACCTCAGCTTCTGCATACTCAGTCTTTCCGGAAATAACATTCCTTACATACCACTTAGAAGTAGTAGAGCATTTAACACAAGTCTTAGCTTCAGGTAAAGCTTTTATTCTTAAAGGATTAATATCCTCTTTACATTTTATACATTTACACATAACCTTTATTATTTACTTAAATATAAGAAAAAATAAGTTAGTAGCCAACTTTTAACTCACTTCTTTTTTTTTGTTTTTTTCTTACATTTGCATTTTTTATAGTAAGCTGATGCACTAGCAATTGCTGCTACTACACCAACTTCCACTATTCCAGTACACAAACACATTATATTAAAGCTGTTGCGAGTTTGAATAACTCTTTATTAACCTGTAAATCTTTTTCAAATGATTTAATCTTTCTAACTTTACGAACTTTAGTATTAGCTCCTTTTAAAGCAGCATGAAATTCTCCTTGAGTAATTTTTTCTTGAATTACATTAAATACTTTCCAAAGATCATCTCCTTTATCCTCATTACGTTTAGGATCTAGAATATCTTCAATAGTCTCTTTATCATATTCAAACTTCTTCGCTTTATCCGAATCAGGAATAATACCAGCTCTGATAAGCATAGCATCCAAAGCAAGTTTTTCTTTCTCTTCATTAGTTAAAATTTTACTTTTCATTTTGTTAAGAACTTCAACCTTATTAGGAAGATCCTTAACTGCTTTAGCTACAACGTCTCTTAGTTCAGCAAAAGTATATCCTTTATGTCTTATTTTAAAATCAGAAAACTTCTCATCAGCAACAACTAAACCATTAGAACAAACTAATCTAAAAATTCCTACTGAAAATTTAAAAGCTTGTAAACCGTCATGACTGTTAGTCATTATTATTCTAGGAAAAGAATGATCCCCGTCAGTACCTGTAATCTTAATATCAGGATTCTGGAAAGTAACCATATGTTTAGAAAAGATAGTGTCTTTACCTCTACTTTTTCTCATTGCTGCTGTTACAGGTTTCCATCCTAATTTACCTAGGTCATCTATTATCTGCTCAGTATTAACAAATAAATATTTGCTAGTTACTTTAGGATTAGTAGGAGCGCTTTCAAACGCTACCGGACAAATCTCTCTTAATTGATCTTTTGTAAGGTAAGTATCTAAACCTTTATTGAAATTTTGTATCATGTCTGCCATAACCTTTATTAATTTTAAATTATTATCTATACTATAATATAAGAATAAATAAGTAAGTTACCAACTATTCAACTAACTTTTTATAATTATTTCCTTTAATTAATTCTTCTGAATTATATATTTTTATATCTTTATATTCTTCAGCATATCTATATGCTGCTCCGTAAAATTCATCCCAATAAGAGCCTACTAGCTCTTTAAATAAATCCATTTTTTCAACTCCCTCTATACTTTGGTACTTTGGGTAAGCTATTTCCCAATTTGAAGCATTAGGATCTAATCTAGAAAGAAATTTACTAGTAATAATAGCTTCAGTATGTTTTTCATCTATGTTTAATTTATTAGCAAAAGCTTCTATAACTTCATTTCTATTTCTTTTAATTATAGCTATTCTAGCTTCTGGTAAAATTTCTTTTATAAAAGGAATAGCTTTTAAATAGTAACAAGCTGCTCCTCCTATAAACTTATGACCTCCATAAGACTTAGCCATTTTAACTTTAAAATAATCTGAAAAATCTTTTTTAAATTCTTCAGCTCTATTTGAATATTTCCAATGCCATGGAAGTACATGAGGTCTTTCATCTAAGATTTCAATTTGTGGATCCGTATTAAGTAACTTAACTAAAGTACTATGTCCTGATCTGTTAACTCCTGTAATAAATAAATGTTTCATATTATTCTATTATTTCAGCATCTAAAACTCTCCTGACCATCAGGTATTTACCGCCGTATTTTAATACATGGTCACAATGCAGCATATCTCTCCAAGCTTTCAATCCTTCCATATTACCCATGACTCTTTCAACTGATATTTCTCTTACTAATTGGTAATATTCTCTATCTAAATAAATTAGCTTAACCATTTACGAACTTCTTTTTGTAGTAAATAGACATCGATAGAAGAATCAGTTTCTCCGATATCCCTATAATGATCCATACAGCTCTCTAAAGCTAACTCCCATTGAGTCGAAGGTAAACTTATTTCATACACTAGCTCTGCATCTACAAAACTTACTTCAAATAATTGAGCTGATTTCTTTTGAGACTGGTAAGCTTCGTTTATAGCTTCAACTATAGCATCCGTAATTTCTTTATCATGTTTTTTGAAAACTCTTTCGAATTCATCTGTATTTTCAAATTGCATTTTTTTCATCTTCTTCTTATAATTCCAGAATTACCAGGAGTTACTGTATCATTAGTACTATGAATGTAAACTGGGCCGAAGTATTCATTAGTAACCATTTTAACATCAAAGAATCTTTCTATACCTTGACCTGGTTGTTTTTCAGCTTCAGTTATTCTTCTAGGACCATCAAAAGATCTAAAATCTCTTGCAGTAGTCCTATACCAAGTATCTTTAATTTTAACTTCAAGTACTCCTGCAGTATTAAAATTATTATCTAACTTACCTGTGAATCCTCTTTTTTCACCCATTATTTTCTCTGAGTATTTTGTTAATGTCTTCTCTGGTTTGCCATCCTATAACATCTCCATCTCCAACCATTACCTCAAACGAAACTGCTTCTTTAACTTCATTACAAGCTTCTTTTACTCCTTCTTTAGAAGTACTATACATACCTTTGCCAGCTACTACTGAAACTCTCTTACCGTTATTACAAATAACTTGAGCCATAATAGCATCGTTTATATTCGGATGCTTAATAAAACTTAAATTTTTAAAATTCATAATTATCTTTTTGTTCTAAATCCAGTTACTACTACTCTTCCAGAATTACCTTCCTTACTTAAAGCATCCTCCCTATTATTAATAATATTACGAGTTGCTTGTAATCCTTCAACATCGGCATCATTATCTAACCAATCTTGAAATAAATAAGTTAATATATTTGCTTTAATTTTCTTTATCATAATTATTCAAACATTGAGGTTCTCGTTAACTGACCTTCTATTACATCAGCTATTTCATCTAAAGAAGATTGTACTATCATTCCTGAATCATACTCTTCTTCCATATTATTTTCTTCTAACCATACTTGCACTATATTAATCAATGCAGATTGAAATACATGACTTTCGTCTAACTTTTTATACATAACTTTTATTTAATATTTTAATTCTTTTAGGTATTACAATAGAAAAATTACATGAATCACAACACCTACCTCTTTTCATTACTGGTTGAGGATTGTGACCGAAGTCCTTAATCGGGGCTTTACATATGCAACATTTTATCATAACCTTTATTTATACTTAAATATACGAATAAATAAGTTAGTAGGCAACTATCTAACTAACTTTTTTTTATTTATTTCCAAGGAAGCATTGTTAAGCCTACTTTATTTAAAATGTATTCTATAACAACTACGAATATAATACCTCCTACTATTTGCCAAGCCCACCATTTCCAACCTTTTAAATTATCGACCCATTTTCTAGTTTTAGAATTTCTTGCTTTTTCATACATTCCACTCTTTTCTCCTACTTCACCTGCCCAGTAGTTTGGATCAATCCAATCTTTTAATTTTATTAAAGGGTAAAATAAAAAAGACAGTACTTTATGTATTTTAGTATTTCTAATTACTATACTTAATATTATTGCAAATATTAAAGTACCTGCTGCAAGTAAGTTTATAATTGTTTCTTCACTCATATTAAAATAAATCTAAAAAAGAGGTATTGATATTTTTCTCTCTAAGTTTTTCGTTTTGTTCAGATTTTTTAACTAAGTCGTCGGCTACTCTTCTTTCTAAAGGTTTTTTCTTTTTAAAAGTTGAAAATTTATTTACTTTTTTCTTTGCCATATTAATAAATAGTTACTGACGGCTTATGTATTTCTCTCCTGGTTTCTCTTCTTCTTGATATAGCCCTAGCTCTTTTAAATGTTCAATATGATGCTCATCTAATTCCCAATCAACTTCTTCTACATTCTTATCTACATAATCTTCCATAGCTTCTACCTGCTTATCTGTAATAGGAGAAGTAGCATATAAAAAAGCATGGTTGTAACATAAAAATTCTAAATTATCTAAATTCCAATTTTTTTTATTTCCATCTTTGTGATTAAGTACTAAAGGAACTTTAGTATCTAAAACTCTTCTTTCAGCAAATCCACAATAAGAACATTTCTCTTCTATTAAAGCTTCAAAAATTAATCTTTGTTTAATCTTTTTAGGGTCAAAATGTTCAACTGGAACTCTTCCTTCTATTAGATCCATAATAGGAGGTTCTTTACCTCCGTTAGATAAAAATTTAGGAATACCTTTTCCAGCTTGATTTTTATGTAACTCAAACAAAGAAGAACCAGTTTCCTCATCTGTATATGTTTTAGCATACTTTTTATAGTGAGTAAAAGAAACGTGAAGATATCTAGCAGCAGCTCGATTAGAACGAGTCATTTTCATAGCTCTTTGAATATCTTCTTTCTTTAATATTTTAGCTGGTCTACCCATTTAGTAATCTTCATCTAATGCTTTATCTACACTTTCCTTAATAGATTGAGAAACTGCTGTTTCATCTTTATCTAAATCTAACATTTCTAAATGTACTTTTCTTCCGGAAAGCTCAGCTTCTTTTTCTGCTATAGCTCTGGCTCTGCTTTGATCCATAATAATAATATCGTTATATGTATGATCACCAGAACCTTCAACTGTTGTAATACCAACAACAGGTTCAGTAGTTGAACAGCTTACACATACATGATATCCTAATTCTTTTCTCTTTGGGTGTAAAGTAAATTCTCCGCAAGCGGGACATTTGAGCATTTTAACATTTTTCATTTATAACCTTTTAAATTAATACTACCTTAATATACGAAATAACTACTGTATTAGCAACTATTTAAAGGTATTTTTTCCAATTTTCTTCTGCTTGTTGAGCTTCTAATTCAAATGGATGATTTTCATATGTAGCTCCTTCATCGTAGTACTCTTTGAATTTTATTTGATTTTGTAAAGTATGTGTATGTTCGTGTAGTAGTGATTTTATGATTGCTTCTTCAGTATTAGTTTCTTCAGAGTACAGGTATATTATATCACTATGTGGGTCATATTGTGCATCTGGATTTCCCTGTTCTCTTTTTAAATCTTCAACTCCAACAGCTCCAAGCCTATCCCATATGTTTGGATGTACTTCAACTTTCTTAGCTTGTCCACCTAAATCTTTAACTATTTCAGGATAAACTTTTTCTACTAATTCTATTATATCTCCTTTAGGTAACCCTTCTAATAATATATCTGTTAGTTTAATCATTACCGTCGAATTTTTTTAATACATTCCAAACTTCGTTAGCAGATTTAAAAGGTACTGTTTTTTCCTCTTTATCATGTTCGATTACTATAGTACCGTCCCAGTTTTTATCAGGAATTAGTTGGTATAAGTAAGTCTGTATTAGACCTAGTTGAGTTTTATTAAATACTAATTTAAATAAATTTTCAATTACTGAGAAGAAATCATCTTCGTATGCAGTCATATCTAGACCTATTTGTTCAGCTAAAAAGTCTTTACGTTCCTCTATCTTTTTTAACTGATTAATTACATCTATAAATATTTTTTTATTCATAGCGTGTTTATCTGGTCCAACAGTTTTTATTCTAAAGTTTAAATCTAGGTTAGACTTTAAAATACTTCTAATTTTTGACTTTACTAACTTCATACAAATCTAAAAAATTATTAAGATTCAAAACCTTAATTTTAGCAAATATTTTTGCTGCTTCTTCAGAACTTGATGCTGTGGTTACACCAATTGATTCATCTGATTTTTTAGTATGGAACTTATACTTCTGCATCTTGAGTAGGATTTTGGTTTGATAAAGCTTTACGCACTATTTTATCGAAATATTCTATGTATACGAAAAATCCTACTATAGTCTTATCTTTTAAATTCCTATCTCTTTCAACTCTCATTTCATACTGGCTTAATCCAGCTTCTAATCTCTTTTCTAATTCAATAGCAATATCATTTTGTTCAGTAAAAGATAATTGACCGAAAGTTGTAGGTATGAATTGAATTTTTAATCCTTTTTTATTAGGATCCTCGTTAACATCTACTTTAAGCATAAACTGATGACCTCCAAATTTAATTTTAGCTGCTTCGCCTATCACTTTTTTAACTGCTTCAAGTATGAATTTTTTGTTTGGTTTCATTTATATAATATAAGAAAAATTATTATGGTATACTAATAAATAGTCAGTTATTCTATCCAAAAAGCATCTGTTTATTATTAGATATATCTTCTTTAATAATTTTATGATTTGATATAGCTCTATTACGGCACCATTGCTCTATTGACCAATTTATATCATCTGTAACGAGCTCTACTGTTTCTACTTCACCATCTAAGTGAGTAAACTCAACTAAGTATTTTTTTTTCATAATTAAAGGGTTTTAATATAATTAGTTAACCATTCTTTTAAATTACCTTTAGGCTCCCAACCTAATACTTTTTTAGCTTTAGAATTATCAGCTAAAGTTTGGAAAGGTTCTAAAACAAATTTAAAATAATGTTTTTCTCCTCCAAACATTTCAGCTACTTCATTTACTGAGAAGTTGTCGCCGTTACCAATGTTAAAGCTTTCTCCTTTAAGATCTGAGGAATGTAAAGCTGCAAGTATGTTTGCTTCAACTACATCTTTAACGTAAGTAAAATCTCTTCGTTGTTTGCCATCGTTAGTAATAGTTAAGGGTATTCCTTTTCTATGCTGCTCAGCAAAGACTGCTATTACTAATTTGTATGCTCCTTCAAAGTTCATTCTTTCGCCATATACATTAAAGTATCTTAAACATACTGTATCTATATCGTATACTTGAGAAAACATCTTGCAGTATAGTTCTCCAACATATTTCTGTAGACCATAAGGTGAAAGTGGGTTAGTAGGATGACTTTCCGGAGTAGGAAAAGTTTCACAGTTACCGTAACAAGAGCTACTAGCACTATAAACTACTCTTTTAACTCCTGCTTCAACACATGCTTTAAGTAAATTTACAGTACCGTTAACATTTACTTTATCAAATTTAACAGGTTCTAAAATAGATGGTTGAACTCTAGCTAATGCTGCTGTATGAAATACTACTTTGCAATCTTTTAATGTTTGTTGTAAGAAATCTATTGATGATGTACTTATATCACATTCAACTAACTTTGCTTTACTATTAACGTTTTTACGATAACCTGTTGATAAGTTATCTAATACTATAACTTCAATACCTTTATCTATTAGAGTATCGACTATATTAGAGCCGATAAAACCAGCTCCTCCTACTACTGCTACTTTTTTCATACCTTTGGACAAAATATTAATTCATTTTCATATGTATTTAACTTAAATACTTCTATTTCTAAATTACCTAAACTAAACTTACAAGGTAATTGTTCTTCTTTTAATTCATTATCACTATCTAGTATTTCAGATAATTGTTGAATGTACTGATAGTCTTGTTGAGTAAATTTAATAGAGTCTATTGTAACTAGTATTTCATTATTCTTTTCATTACCTATCGGTAAAACTCTTTCATTTAAATTATAATCAGTATTTTTTTGATCTAGGTCTATGTAGTTACTTCTATTTTTATCTACGTAAATATTACTACACCAAGGTTCTAATGCTTCTATAAATTGAATATCTTTACAATTTTTAGCTATAATACCTACATCATATTTAGACGGTATAATAGGTTTCATAAAGGTATCGTGCTTAACAAAATGACCCCACTTACGAATAAAATTACGAGTTGATCTTTGATTCTGAGCTAGCCACTCAGGACTATCTTCGTATATATTTACTGCTTTATCGTTAGTATTTCTTCTACTGCCTCTACAAGTCATATGATATACAAACCCATCCCAAACTTGTTTAAATTTTATTCCGTTTAATTGAAATCTATTAAAGATATCTGAGTCTTCTTTAGACTGAGGAGCATATAGAGGATCATGTCCTCCTATCTCTTGAAAATCTTTTTTATAAAAAGCCCAAGGGGCAAATATTCCTTCAGTAATTTTATTCTTATCTGATAGTTTAGGTACCTCTTTTAATAAAGCTTCCTCTTTAAACTCTTCAGGCTCTACTCCTCCATTCCATAAAACCTTTTCAGGGCCGTCAGGATGTAAAGGAGGTTCGATTCTAGTTAAAGATACTATAGTTTTATCTACTAATTCTCTTTCTATAGCATCCATCGCTCCAGGACATAAGTACATATCAGCATGATAAATCATACAAATATCATGTTTAGCTACTTCATTGACTAATTTATCATATAGTATTGTATGACCTAATCTCTCATCGCTCCAATTGAGTATTGCATCGAAGTTTTCATCTTCTTTCATCATTTTGTTACACCAGTCCCAAGTACCATCAGTACTTGCATCATCAGCAACACATATTTGAACTTCATGATCTCCTTGATTCTTTCTTATAGATTCATAAGACCATTTAAGATACTTTAAATTATTTCTTGAAGGTTGAATTAAAGATATTTTCATGATAATATTTTTTATAGTTTTGTTTTGCTGTAGAACTGCATTCTTTATAAAGGTACGAATTATTTTTCAATTTTCCTAATATTTCTTTTGCTTCATCTAAGTGCCCTACTTTTACAGTTAAATCAGGATGACATATCTCTTGAGTATCTAATCCTTCATAACCTATACAAGGTATTCCTAAATAAGCGCAGTTTAATGCAAATGTTCCTGCAGCATGTGTTCTCATTAGATGTACTCCAATCTTAAAATTATTTAATTCATGTATCCAATCTTTCCAACTAAGGTAAGGAAGATGGTTAATTAACTGCTCTTCACCTGACTGTTTTCTTCCCATCGAAGGAGCTGATATATAATCTGGATCATAGTGCTCTGATGCTACTATATAAGAATCAAAACCTCCGTACCAGTTTACAAAATTACCTCCTATCAATACCCCTTTTCTTTCTACTTTATTTAACTCACCTATGGAATCTTCTATCATTAAAGATCTCATTACTCTTACGTCTTTATGATTAGTTAGTCCTTCGTAGTATTTTTTATCTATTTTATTATGAGTAAAAATAATATCAGCTGAAGTTAATGTATTATAGTACCATATTTGTTTATCTAGAGAATAATCTTGAAAGTACCAGTGAGGTCCTTCTTGCATTACTGCTATTTTATTGCAGCAGTTTTTTAATGTATTAATATCGAAATTAGGATTTTTCTTAGGAATTATTATAATACCTAAATCATATTCTTTATTTGGTATAGATTTATAATTGTAATGGTCAGCATTCAAAGCACACATCCAAGCAAACTCAGTTCTCATATTAGGATGATTGCGAGGTATTTTACCTTCAAATCCCATTTCGGTAAAAAAAGCTATAGACATTCGTTTAAAGTTTTAAATTCTAAATCTATTTTAGATAAGTGTTCTAAAGATAATCTCATTTGATTGTAATTAGATTCATTCCAAACATTATCATTCCAATCACCAGCAATATGAGACTGAAACATAATTATATTATTATGTATTTTAATATCAGTTTCATTAATTCCGTCATGACCGTAAAAAGTTTTACACGACCAAGGTATATTATGATTATGCTCATAATGTATAGCAGCATAATTAAAAGTTTTTCCTAATTCTTTTATAGCTATTGGATGACCTAACCAACCAGGATTTCTCCAACCATCAGGAATATGTTTTACTTTACCCCATTCACTCATCATGAGATTAATTCTATCTCTAGCTTTATCAAATGTATCTAATTCAAAAAACTCACATTCACCAATATCGTTTCTTTCACATTTATGATAATGACCATGCGCTGCTAGCTCAAAATAACCTAAGCTTTTTAACCAGTCTATCCATTCTTTATGTTCAGATATTTTAGCTTTGTTATGATAGTTAGAAGGAATAAAAAGAGTAAATTTAGCTCCAAACTCTTTATTGAGTTCGCTTAAATAATACATACATTCATCACCTTCAATACCCCAACCTTTTTCAGGATGTATGTCATCTATACTAATAGTAGCTATCATAAATTACATATACTTTGGTACTCTGAATTTAAGAATAGGATTACCATTAACTGTAGGTTGACCTAATTCATCTATTCCTATTTCTTTTACTTTAACAGGTTTATTTCTAAATCTTCCTACCATTATAGTATCTCCTACTTCGATAGGAATAATTAATTTTTTATCTTTATAAGTTGCTTTCATATTTTTTTAACTACAGCTCTGCCTTCTAATTTTTCCCAATCCTTTTCTGGTCTGACTATAAGGTTGGTATTCCAAGCTCCTTGTAACGTTGGTAAATTTAAATCTAAATCTTCACTAAAACTAATAAGAGCTTGTATATCTTTTGGAAAACAAGAACCTCCGAAACCATATTTACCATCAGGGCCAGGGACCGATAAATGTGAATGACCTACCCTACCGTCTCTAACAAACCCTTCTATTGCAGTAGACCAGTCAGCGTTACATTTATCAGCTATCATTTTCATTTCGTTTAAGAAAGAAACTTTAGTAGCAAAGAAACAATTATTCATATACTTAATAAGTTCAGCTGTTTCGTAGTCAGTTTGAATAACAGGAGTAGAGGTTCCAAATCTCCATTTCATTAAATCTCCTACTCTAGTAGTATATTTATTTTCACCTCCTAGTATAAATCTGGATTGATTGATAAAATCGAATTTAGCAGATCTTTCAGTTAAAAACTCAGGATTAAATACTATGTTTAAGTTCTTAAATCTACTTTGCAGATACCTAGTAGTACCTGGAGTAACGGTGGATCTAATTAGTATTATGTTATCCTCTTTTTTATTCAACATGTAAATATCTTCAAGTGCCTTAGATAAAATATCTATATTAATTGAACCATCTTCATTAGATGGTGTTGGTACCGAAAGAAAAATAAATTCAGATTCGTTGACTGTATCTTCTAGAGTATTAATACTTTTCGAAGGATCTTTATCATATATTTTTACTATAGCATCGCAGCCTGTCTGAGCTGAGAAGCCAAATTCGACGGCAGAGCCTACAAATCCTCTACCTACTATTCCTATTCTTTTCATAATCTATCTCTTTTTGATAAAATAGGATCTGAGCAAGGCCAGTCTATTCCTATTTTAGGGTCATTCCATTTTAAAGTAAATTGTTGTTCTACGTCGTGATATTCTCCTTCATAAGCCCATTTATAATGAAAAACGCTTTCATCGCTTAAAACATAAAATCCATTACCTACTCCTGGAGGTAGTAATATTTGTTTCTTATTATCACTACTTAGTATTATAGAATCCCATTTCATATAAGTTGAGGAATCTTTACGATTGTCTACTATGACTAAATATAATTTACCGTATAGACAACTTATAAGTTTGTGAGATTTAAAATCTCCATGTATACCTCTGAGGACATTCTTACTTGAAGTTGATACTTTGTCATGATTAAAACTTAAATTATAGTCTCCTTCTTTCCAAATAGTCCATAATGAACCTCTATAGTCTTCGAAACTTGAAGGCGTATTTACTATTACTTGATTAATGTTTAAACTCATAAATTAATTTTTCTAAAGTATCAAACTCTTTATCGGTTATCATATGATTATTACCTATGAAAAAACCATGCATATGTAAATATTCAGAATTAGGGAAGTCTGAAGCAGGAGGTATATTATCTAGTTTTTTAATAAAAGGTTGTCTAAGTAAGTTACCGCTACATAGTGGTCTAGTCTCTACTCTATGATTTTGTAAGTGTTTTTCTAATTTTTCTTTTATCTCTTCAGTTTTACAAACAAAAGGAAAACAGAAACTAGAGTTACCTTCTTGTTTAATCTCATTATCAAATAAATGAGGATTATTTTCTAAGATAGTTATAAACTTTTTAAAATTATTTCTTCTTATTTCTATACTATTATCTAAATTCTTTAATTGAGATGATCCTAATACAGCATTTATTTCCATACTTCTTAAATTATACCCATCAGTAACAAACATAAACATAGGGTGGATGTCTGGGTATTGATTTTTATATTGCTCAAATTTTTCAGGTAAAGCTTCTCTAGCCATACCGTGACTTCTTTTAACTTTCATTAAATTATATAAATCAGTATCATTAGTACAAACGAATCCTCCTTCAACAGTAGTTAAGTGGTGCCCAAAATAAGAACTAAAAGTAGAACCTACAGTTAAAGTACCGCATTTTTTATTTTTATATACCGTACCATGAGATTCACAAACATCTTCCATAAAGATAGCATTAGGTAATATCTCTTTGTATTCATCTACATCAGCTGATATACCGAATAAATGAGTTACAAATACAGCTTTGATATCTGGATGTTTCTTAGCTAATAATTTTAAATATTCTTTATCAAAACTATAATCATAAGGATTTATATCACAAAATACAGGAGTAAGACCTAACTGGAAGATAGGTGATACATTAGTTACCCAAGTCATACTAGGTACTACAACTTTATCTCCGTTTTTTAAGTTATATTTTTCTTTAACAGCCGCTACTAAAAGTAAATTAGCTGTACTACCGGAAGATACAAATAGAGAATGTTTAACTCCTAACCACTCTGACCATTCTTTCTCAAACTGCTTAACTTTAGGTCCGTTAGTAAGCCTTGAATTATTTTTAAGGAAGTCAATCATGGCTTCTTTATCCTGTTCAGTAATACAATCTTTCATTAAAGGCCAAGAAAACTCTTTTTCTTCTTCTACTAACTCTCTATCAGTTGAATAATTATCTCTTTCTCTTCTGTAAACTGTTTTACCCCCATCCGGAGATTCGTAAATATATGTCTTATTGTCCATCGTTAATATATCTTTTATCTTTTAAGTTAATAGTCTGGTACACTTTAATAAGTTCATCTATACCTTCTTCTAAAGTTACTGATACGTCAAAGCCTAACTTAGATATTTTATCATAAGAAACTTCATAATCTCTATGATCTTTATCAGAATCAAAATCATTATAGTATACTACACAGCCTGTCTTTTCTTTTATCATTTCACAAACTTCTCTTTTAGAATGGTTAAGTTTATTTGAACCTACATTGTAAACTTGGCCTGACATTTTATCTACATTCTCTATACCAAATAAAAATGATTTAACTAAATCTCTAACATGAATAAAAGTTCTCATAAATTCAGGTTGATATACTAACATATACCTCTGAGTAGCTGCTAGATATGTTAAATCGTTAACTAATAAATCTAATCTTAATCTAGGAGCAGCACCAAAAGCAGTAGCAAATCTATACGCAATAGCTTTATCGTGTTTCATTACTTCTAACTCTCCTATAGTTTTAGTTTTAGCATACAAGGTAGTAGGATTAAGAGGAGTTTCTTCAGTACATATTTTATCTACTTTACCGTAATTAGAGCCTGTAGAGCCGTACATAAGGAGTTGGTCAGAAGATAGCATATTAACTAAGTTCTTAGTAGCCCTACCATTGACCATTTCAGTAAGTTCTGGGTTGGTTTCGCATACGGCATAACCTACTAATGCTGCTAAATGTATAATCACGTCTTTATCTTTAACGGCATTTTTTAATTTAGATTCTTCTAAAATATCTCCTTTAATAAAATGAAAGTTTTTATATTGAAAATAAGGAATTAAAACGTTTCCATCGTAAGTTAAAGAATCGTACACTGTTACTTCATGTCCAGCATTTAATAATTCAGGTATTAAAGCAGTTCCTATATATCCTGCTCCTCCTGTGATAAGTACTTTTTTCATTTATTCTATATGTTTTTTTAATTTATCTACTATATAATCTAACTTTATATCTAAAATATTACTTTGAATAATATTAAAGTAATGATTTTTATTATTCATTACCAATTCATCAAAGTTACCAAAATATTCATGATGAAATCCTTTTCTATAATTTGAAGTTAATAACTCAGTAGTACAAATAAAAGGCGATTCAAAAGAATAATATTTATCTAACTTACCTGATTTAAATAACCACATCCAGTATAAAGTATACTCAGTCCAAGTATTAGGATGTCCGTTAGTATTTCTCAATAATAAATCTCTATAATTAATATTATGAAGTTCCTCTAAATGGTTAGTTAAATTATTTACTTCTTCGGTAATTAGTATCTGAGGTGATACTCCCATAACTTTATTTATATAAAGTGAGTTATCTTCTATTCTATTTTCTAAATCTTTATTAAAATTAAAATTTTCTATACCTGGTAGAACAAGAGCGGTTGAAAACATATGCCAAGATTCTCGAGTAGGAGTATTTTCAAACTCAGTAAAATACGAGCATATAAGCTTTCCGTTATTACGCATTTCATCTATACCAAAAGGCTTAGTTAAAAATAAATCAGTTTCAAATGAAAAGAATACTTCAGTCTTTACATGCTTAGCTATTTCTAATTTAGCTAACTGCTGGATCATCCAACCAGGATGAACTGTTACTTTATTCAAAGGAAAAGTTCTTAGTTCAGGAAGTAATTTTAATTCATCATATATAACGAATGGAAATTCAGGATACTCTTTTTCTAATCTTTCCTTTATTATTGGAGTATCACGTTCTGTAGTAATAATTATAAACTCTAATAAGTCGTCTATTTTAAGAAACTTTTTAAAGGTAGGTAATTGTATTTTTAATACTCTTTCTAAATCGTTATCTTCTACCGTACGGTGATTAATTACCATAGGCATTACGAAAGTAAATTTATCTTTAATTAAATTATTATTCATTACAACTCTACATTTGAATATATTTCCGAAAACCAAGAAAAAGAACTATGCTGATGTCTATATTTAATATCAGTACGGGATAATATTAGAAGATCTATAAATGCTTCTCTAGCTGATTCTACATCTATTAAAGTGTTGTAATCTTGCTTTCTACCATCTCCTGCATCTACTGTTTCTCTCCAACTTCCTTCTACTGCTTTTTTAACATAACTTTTTTTAGTATTAACTATTATATTATTTGGAGCTTTTTTCACTAAATCGTCTTCTATATGCTTTTCATCACAGCAAACAAATATTTTAACTTTACTATCTTTATTAATTAAGTCTCCTATAACTCTATAAGCACTATCTATACAATCTTGCTTCCAAGGCCAATCAGTAGCTCTAATATGAACTCCTTTAGTATTCTTATCTATACTATTTTTACTACAAAAATCTTTTACTGCCTTTAAAATATTTTCTTCTATTATCAGTTCTTTAGCCGATTCAATCATAATATCGGGATTCCTCATAGCATGAGCTGAAGCATCATCTAAATAACATAAGTTATCGTACTTACTAATATTATTTAAAAGTTCATCTTCTGACATACCTCTATGAAAGATTACTTCTCTATCTTTGACTGCTCCTGATTCTACGTAATGACCTTTATGTAAAAAGAAAGGTATCTCTTTACTAACTTTATTATTGAGCTCAGTAACAGAGTATTCTGTATGTTCAAAATTATTTTTCTTACTAAATAGATCATAAAACGAAGCTAAATTATTTAAATTATTAACTGAATTAATAGCTAGTTTTTTATTAGCTTTTTTAGCTATATAGTAAGCATAAAATAGACAACCAAATGAGTTACCTACTTTACCTTCTAGTATTACATTTAGATTATTCTTTAACTCCATAACTATAATATAGTAAAATTTTTATTAAATTCCTAATAATTTATTTAATTTTTCAAAATAAAGTTTATGTTGATTATCTATAAACTTTTTCATTCCCTCTGTTTTCTTAATAATACTATCGTCTTTTAAAAGACTTTTATTTACTATCTCAAAAAATTCATTAGAATTATCTATAAAATTAATATAGTCTTCAGCTCCATACCAATCTATATTCGGATATTTAAAAGATATGATAGGTGTCTTGCAGTATCCTAACTCTACATATCTATTATTAATCATACCATTCTTATACTGTTCTGGTTCTATAACCGATATAGAAGACTTTGCTGAAGTATATAACGAACCTATATCGTTAGGTGGTAAGAGTCCCTTATACCAGTTGATTTGAGGCCAGCCTGATCCATATACTTTAAAATCAAAAGGATGTTGATGATCAAAATAGACTTGAATTTCTTTTTTAAATTCTTCCATTTGAAGCCTATGATGACCTTGTCCCAAAAATACACAATCATGAGCATACTTTTCATCGTATACTAATTCATCTTCAGATATCGCACAAAAGTAGTATTGGAAAAATTCTATAGCTTCTACATCATCTTTCAATAGATTGTAAATATCTAATGAATTAGTAATAATATCAGTATACCACTTTCCTTTATAATCTTTAATAGTAGATCTAAAATTTTCTTTTAGTATACCTGTACCCATTATGTTTAGTATTTTTTTACAATTAAGTTTTTCTACTACTTCGAAGGTACCTTGATCTAACATTTCATAATATAGTACATCAGGTTCTAAACTTTTAATTTGTTGATAGTATTCTTCGTTATAAGGATGGCCGTTGAGCTGCTGCAATAAGTAAACCTCGTGACCATCTGCGGTTAATTTATTAGCTAAAACTTCATTAAGTTTATAATTACCCATCGGGTAGGGTAAATGAAATACTACTATTTTCATATTACTTTTCTATTAGTTTTTCAAAATCTTCATAAGTATTAAATCGAGCTTGACTAGCATTAAAATTAGATATATTAAAATCAACTAACTTTCTCATTTTATCAAACCATTTTCCTTTCTTACCTCCTTTAGAAAAATCAGATAATTTTTTGTCACTATCCATTTCTAAAGCATAATGTCTCTTTAAAGGATGATTCCTATTATGAACTTTAAGAATATTTTTTACTATGAATTGAATATAATTTTTACCCATAACTCTATAGGCTGAATGCATCATACTTGTATCCTCGTGTAAATGACCTATCATACAATGAGGTATATTTACTCCATTTTTTAATAAGTCTCCTGAAAGTATAAGACATGAACCGTCAAATTTAGGCTGGTTTAATATACGAATATCAAAACCATCTGCTTTATCATTAACAGCATTCATCTCATCAATAGACATAGTGTACCTGATGCTGTGAGGATATTTAAAAGCTCTTTCATCTTCATAATAAGTTTCATTAGTAAAATCTGGATGTTCTAAATCTTTCCAATGATCATCCCACATTTTTCTCATACTAAATGTAGTAACAAATTTGTGAATATTATTAGTATTGGCGTATTCTTTAATTTGTTCTAATGCTTGAAATAATTCTTTTGGTATTAGCATATCAGATTCTCCCCATATAACGTAATCGTATTCAGTACAGCTGTTATAGTTTAAGTCTCTTCTATAGTCTACCATAGTAATTGGCTTATTGCCTTCATATATTTCTGAGACTACTTTACATCCAGTTTCTTTTAATTTATTTATTTCTTTATTAAATAACTCTTTTAATTTATCAGTAGTAATTTGTTTTCTGTCTATTTTCTCAAAATATTCTGACATATTAAAATAATAATCTATAGTTATATTTTCAGGATTATCTACTGTTTTTATAGCATTAATTAAACTTTCAGTTTGCTCTTTAACCATATCAATTTCAAAAAACATGATATGAGTTCCTATAATATATTTATTTTTTATTTTCATATAAATGTTTATAAGTTAATTCCATCCATGCTCGGGGATGAGGTCTACATCCTCCATTAAAATGATAAACCCAACCATGTCTAGTATGAGTTAAATCTTGCTGTAGTACTTCAAACCTATGCATGTCTTGCATATTATATTCGTAAGGAAGTATTTTTAAATCTATATTATAATGTCTTAATAAAAAATTGACTGGAGTTTGGTCTGTTCCACCGTAGATTTTACTTTGTAGATTTAATAAAATATCTTTGTTTTGCCAATAAAATTGAGTTACTGCTTTAAGAAAATCTTTATGACTCTTATTAAATATTTGAAAACCTCCATTTATGTATTCATAATAAGGAAATAATTCAGTGTTAAATATAGCCTTATTGTAGTTCTCCATACTTCTTAATACCCAATCGTAACTACCGTAGTTATGTACTCCACAGTACTTACCTTCAGTAAAGTTGAAAAAATTAGGACAATCAGGATGCACTAAGGTATCCCCATCTACCATTAATACCTGATCGTACTCTATATTATTATTTTCTAATAAATCTAAAGCATAGTATCTCTGCCAAGTAATTTTCATTTCTTCATAATCGTAAAGAAGATCCTCTAATACTACTACCTCACAGTCATTCTTTTTAGCCCAGTTTTGCCAACTTAAAATAGATAAATCGTATGCAACTTCAGCTAGCCTTTTCGGATCAGTTCCTTTAACGGAAGGTATAAATACTATATTTTTCATACGTAATTGTTTTTAGTTCCTTCCCATATTTGGTTCATTAAGTTATACCTATCTCCTCTATTAGGAAATCCACTAAAAAACCATATGTAAGTATATTTTAAAAAGAATGGAGTTTTATCTTCATTCAATTGCCAATTATGTCCGAACCAATCAAACCTGTATAGGTGAGTAATCATATAAGGAGGAGGTAAGTCCATATTTACTTTTACGTTATTAATTTGAAGCAAATAATTATAGACTGGTTGATCAGTCCCTTTACCTACTTTATTGTTTTGATGATCCATAATATCATCGTAGTTAGTATAATAAAACTCTTTTAACTCTTTTAAAAAGCTTTTATGAGATTTATCAAAAATCTGAAATCCGCAGCTAATATATTTTTTAAGATCGAACTCATAGTTATTAAAAAATTCACTATATCCATCTATACTTTGAGTAATCCAATTTAAATTCTCTAAAGAACGAAATGCTGTAACTTGACCTTTAGCAAGGTTAAAAAAGTTAGGAGTATCCCATCTAACTAATGTGCTTCCGTCTATAACTGCTATTTTATTATACTCTATACCTGCTTCTTCAATTTGATCAAATACGTCAAACCATCTAGTCCAAGTTGCTTTATGAGCATTAGTATCTTTTTCTGAAGATTTTTCATAAGGAAAAAATACAACGTCATTTTTTTTACACCAGTATTCCCAACACTTTTTGGATATATCTAAATATTTAAAGTCTCCGTGCTTATCGCGAAGATGTTTATTTTCGCTTTTTATACCTACCCAAAATAATACATTTTTTTTCATACTAACTTAAATTACGGTTTGCTTGAAAACCTATCTTTTTATCTTTATCTAAAGGAAAATTATTTTGTTTAAGGTATTCGTAAACTACAGACTTGTAAGATTTATTTTTCAATTCAGGAGTTAAATATAAAAACTCTTGTACTACTTCTTGATCTAAATAAGGATATCTAGTTTCTATACCAAAAGCACCTGCAACATATTCTTCTTTAGCTATATACATTTCCATAGTACCGTCAAAGAAATTTTTCCAGGGATATACTGATTCTAAGTTTTCAGGGAATATTCCTCCAAAAGTACTTTGATTAGGTCCCATAATCTTTTCTCCGTACATACCGTAATCAGAAAATATTTCATCAGCTCCTTGTCCTGATAGGTATATTTTTCTTTCTTCGTCTATAGCTTTATTACAAATATAAGCTAACCCTACAGCTGCTTTGTCGTTTTTAATATTGTATCCATTATACTGTTCACTAATAAAGTCTTCACAATTCCTTTGAACGTATGAGTGCCAAAAATTATAATTAAGTTGAGTAAGATTTATCGTCTCAGCATTTTTTAATAACTTAACTCTTTTATTTATTATATCTTTATTTTCACTAGCAAATATACTATAACTTTTACTATCTACTTCTAACTTATTTAATGCACAAGCTATAGCGCCACTATCGTAACCTGAACTAAGTCCTATAAATATTTTCTTATTACCTGATTGTTTAGCTCTTTTTTCTATAGCTCTTTCAAATGCTTTAATCCAATCATCATAGGTAGATTTATACTGGTTAAGTTCAAATTCTTTTATAGTAAATTTATCTAAATCGTTAGTAATTAAATCTAAAACGTAACAAGTATTAGGTTTTAGTGGTTTGATATTTGTAAAGCCTAATTTTTTTAATGGTGTATTAAATGTTGATATGCCTATATCTTTATCTTCTATACTGTAAAAAAGAGGTTTAGTTCTAAATATATCAGAAGTAAACAGTATTATGTTTTTTGATTTATCAATCAAAACTATAGCATATTCACCATCTAAGTGTTGAACAAATTTTGGACCGTATTTTTTATACGCAGTAATAATACTATGGCAATCTGATGTTGCGTTTGGATCTAAATCTTTATAGTTGTATATTTCACCGTTAAATAAAACTGATATATTATCTTCTATTACTGGCTGCTCTGTATAATCTCCTGTTAAACTTAGAAGATTATGAACAAAGTTATACCCCGCTATTGAAGTTTCGTTAGTAGCATCTGGTCCTCTCAGTTGTAAGAGTTTATATTTAGCTGCATCGGTTTCTTTATTTGTAAATAATATACTACACATCTTCTAAATATTCTTTTATTTTATTACCGTATTTATTAAACCTATTTAATCTAATATTAATAGCTTCAGCCATAGGCTTACCCTCTGAATCTCCTGCTCCTTTAAAGTGTATTATTTTAGTATCTTCTATCTCTAAATCTTGTTTATATAAACCTACTACTTTATGTGATGCTCCTAAAAGCCTAAATTCTTTATTTTCTCTAACAATTTCATTTAAAGCTGGTGTCTCTCTAGTTTTAAACCCTTTATCTAACATATAGTTCATTTTATCTCTCCATAGCTCTATAAAGTTTAAAGACTTGTCTACGTTTACAAAACCTACGAAAGATGCTATCAACGGCATCCCTCCCCATAAATCTGATCTATCACATATGATTGCGTCTGCGTTAACGTCTATAACTTCGTACAAATCTTTAATAATCATAGAATCAATATCAATCATACAAGTTGGTATTCTATTATCAATTAAGTAGTTATAAGCAAAATTAGTCTTAAGTAGAACATTTTCTTGCCATCCTTCATCCCATGATTCAAGAGAATTTAATTTATTTTCAGAAGAAATAATTTTAACTTTATCGTTTAACTCAGATAGTTTATTTTTATGTTCAGTTTCTAGGCCTGTATCTAATAGACATATTTCATGTACGTGTTCAAGATTAAGATTTTCTAATGCACTTTTAACAAATACGTAAGCAAACTTAACGTAAGAATTATTTACTACTGATATAATTGAATATTTTTTCATTCTTTATTTATAGATTCTAAATTACTAAAAATATTATAATAAGATAAGCAAAAATTTTCTAAAGTATATTCATGCATAAATTTATTTCTAATATTAGTAGTAAATTTTTCGTTAAGTTCTTTAAAATTATCTAAAACATATTCTACTTTTTCTTCCAAATCGCTCCAATCTAGTTTACAGCCTATATATGTTTCACCTTCTTCGAATATATTAGGGGAAGTAACTACATTTGATTGATCTGGTCTAATTAAGACAGTACCAGTAAGCATTGCTTCGTAGTCCCTAAAGCACAACTCTCCCTGACCGAAAGGAGAGATGCAAACTTTAGAGTAAGCTAACTTATCAATATAGTCTTGAAAAGGTAGCTTTTTAGAAATTATTTTATATTTATCTTTTAGTTTATCTAATCTGTCCCAAACTTCTTTTCTATGCTTAATGTAAGGTAAGTCGTTCCTAACTCCATGATCTCTACATTCATCGTGAAATGTTTGAAATATAGCGCAAATATCTATATCTTTATTAGTTTTAGTTTCAGGCCAATTAATTTTTTCTGGGTAGAGACCTGATCCGAATATAGTTCTACCACAATTGATATTAGAAAGTTTAATTCTATTCCAAGTAGTTTCATCTATATCGTAGGATAGATCTAAATCACTACCGTTACCAAAGAACCATTTATTAAAAGCGTACTTATTTAAGTACATCTTTCTTTCTTTTAGTATTTGGTTTTTAAAAAGATATATTGCATTACTGTTTTTAAATACTTCATATGCTCCCATCAAAGAAGTAGAATCTGAACCGTCAAATAAGAAATAATCCCCAGTTATTTTTTCTAAGTTACTTAATCCATAATCTATACTTTCTTGTAAAGGTTTCTTTTTATCTAAAAAATCATGCATACCTACAAAAAGAAAGTCATAAGTATTAGAATCAGTAATATCTATACTATAGTCCCTAAGAGCTTCTTTATTTTGTAATAAAGGTCTAAAGGTTATTTCGTTTCTACCTACGGTAGGGTTCAGAATTTTTACTTTTATCATAAAGTATCGTAGTAAGCATTTTGTTTTTCTTGTCTTTCTATAGTTTTAGGATGAAATAAAGACATTTCAGTCATAGCTGGTAAAGGTGCATAAGTTTTAAAACCTTCTAATTTTTCATGAACTTTATTTATCCATTTAATTTCAGGATTATTTTTCCATATACGCCATTGATAATCAGGCCAGTTGACTCTATCATCTTCATCAACATTCCATCTCCATTTACTTATATGTTCATTAGTTAAACCTTTTACTGTATTTACTCTTGGTACTAAGTAAACTTCGTTATCAGGATTATTTTCCAGAATTTCAGGAAGTTGTTCAATTAAAATTTCATGCGGAATCTCATCGGCATCTATTTGAAATATGTAATCACCTGTACAAAGAGTTTTTAAGTAGTTTTTCCAATCAGCAAAATGATTTTTAAAAGTCTTATTACTATAGTTAACATTATTTTCTCCTTTTAATTCAATAATACGGTTCCATACTTCTGCTGTGCCGTTACCTTTATCGAACAAAATAACAATTTCATCTTGCTTTCTTCTATGTTTTAAAAGAAAATTTAAAAGTCTAGTAACTTCTTCTAGTTCATTACAAACGGTTATAGCATAACTTATTTTCACAATACTTAATTAAATTTAAACATTCCAATAAAATCAACAGCTTCCATAAAATCGTTACGTTCGTAATGTTTTACGTTATTCATATCCATTTTGTGTGTTTGATCTTCAGAAACTTTTTTATCATTTTCTTGCAAAGGAATTGCTTTTACAGCTGCCCATTTCCAATTGTCTTTACTAGTACCGTCTATAAATACCATTCCTTTTGCAGGTAGGGTAATAGTAGCAGGTAACCAGACTCTTCCTTTATCATCTTCGAACATTAAGTCTTTATATAACTCTGGAGATGTTTCTACAGCATTATTTACTGCTTGACTATTTTTAGTCATTAACGTTGAAGTAGTAAACCCACTTCCAAAACATAACCAAGTTTTAACTTCTTGACCTTCAAATGTAAAACTTTGTTCATAACATGCGTTACTACCAAAAGGACCTTCCACTAATTGATCTTTATTCATATTATAACTTTTTTAATTTTGGTAATTTTATCTTTTTAGGCTCGTTACTTCCTACTTTCTTAAGTTTAGGTAAATTTAATTTAGGTAGTGATAGACTCGTTTGTTGAGGTATATTAGGAACATTAGTATCTAATATATTTTTTAACGTTTCTACCATTGCTTCGTAAGTAAAGTTAGTTCTACTATAACGTCCTTGTCTTTTTGCCTTAACTAGCCATTTTTTATAGTTTTTATAAACATCTTTTAGAGCTCTGCTCAAATCATCTGCATCCGGAGAAAACCATTTTGCTTCTTGGATAATAATATTTTTAACTAATGCTGATTTATCTACTGGTTTTAGTTCTCCTGTAACAAATCTAACGAATTCAGGATTTAAAAAGTCTACTTGACCTGACCAGCCTGAAGCTATTATTGGTTTATTGACTAAACTAAATTCAAGAAAAGGTCTACCGAATCCTTCTCCTTTTGGAATTGAAAAGAAAGCTTTTATTTTAGAATGATTATATAAAAGATTCATACCTGCATCTGATATTTCACCATGGATAAAATATATGTTAGGAAGTTTACCTTTTACTGTATTTCTTACCTCATCTATTTTAGCAAGCATTCTTTCTCTGTCCATAATTGAAGTAGTAACCATATGAGATTTAAGAACTAACGCTGGAGGGTTCTTTTTATTTTTAAATACTTCTAAAAATGATTTAATAGTTAATCCTATATTTTTTCTATCTTCTCCAAAATTACCATTCATCCAATGACCAGTAGTAAGAAAACAGAAACTTTCAGGAATACTATCTAAAGTATTTTTTAAACTCAAAAGCTCAGGATTAAGGTCGTCCGAAACTTTAGTAGGAAAGTATTTAGTGATATCAGCTCCTTCAAATAAAACTTCTACTTTAGCTTTAAGTTCTAAATTTTCAGATTGACCTGTCTGATTATTTTTCATATTGAACTTACTATTATTAAAAGCAGTAACTGAGTGGTTAGTTGATGCTAAAATTAAGTCCATATTATTACCTCCTTGAATCCAAGTAGGATCACATAAGTCAGTTTCCATCCCAGCTGTTACACCAATGTTGTACTTACCTACTTTCCTAAACTCACTAGGGATAGTAACTTGTATCCAAATATCAGGCTGTTGATTAAGGTTGTCTATTAGTAGCGGAGAAAATAATTGATCGTTATGATCTTTTAAATAGCCCCATCTAGTTGAACCCCATCTTTGAGGTAATATTTTTATATCGTACTTACCTAACTCTATAAGAGCTTTTACTAAGTCTCTTGATCTTGCGCCATAGCCGCTATATGTATCTATAGGGCAACTTATAGCTATATTAGTCTTACTCATATTAATAACCTGTTAATTTATGTTTAATATAATCAGTTTTTCTATCTGTAATTTTATAAAAGTCAAAGCTAGTTCTAGGTTTAAAACTTTTAAATGCATCGTCTAAAGTCTTTATAACATTATTACTCATTTTCTCTGCAGTCATATTAGCTTCGTCTCCATTTATCCAATCGTATCCTGATTTACCTCTTTTTATTCTTTCTTTATCTCCTAATGAATACATCTTAAATATAGCTTCAGCTGTATCGTCTACACTCGCTCTATCGTCGAATATATAAGGAGTAGTAGGAGAACCTTGGACTGAAATATTAGAAGGAAAGACCGGTACTACCCATTCTCCATGTTCTTTATAAGTTCCTCTATGATTAGAAGGTACATCAGGACTTGGTGTAAACCATTTTCCATTTTCGTCAACAAATCTCATTTGATCTTGCATTCCTCCAGTTACATTAGCTATAATAGGAGTACCGGTCATAAGAGATTCAGTCAGAGCTAACCCCCAGCCTTCGTTTGAAGATATTAAAATAGTAGCATCGCACATATTATACAATAAATTCATTTGAGCTGTCATTAGTTTATCAGAAGAGAAAAATACATTAACATAATCTGGGTCACAGAAAGCTTCTCTAACGCTTTTTAAATTAGTCCCGTTAGCATCAATAGGTTCAGTATGTAGAACGAAAGCACATTTCTTAGCTTTTTCTTTTCCTATTTTATCACAAAATTGTCTAAAAGCAAGTATGGCATCTGATGGATGTTTTCTTGCAATATTACGTGAATTATAGAATAATACAAAGTCATACTCTTTATCTTTTAGTACTTTCTTTTTAAACTCTAAAAGCTTATCATAATTTTCATGTTCTTCCTTAATAGGAAAAAAATGTTTTGTATTAATACCATGTGGTACATATTTTACTAATTTATTATTAGCTTTTTCTTCTAAAACTATTTCATTAATATTCTTAGTTTGTTTTGAAATAGCCATTAATACGTCTACTGATTCATAATAAGGTTTATTATAAAGAGGTGCAGGATAATCATCCCATATATTTAACCAAAAGATTGGTACCTTACTCCTAATTTCTCTCTCTATTTCAAATAACCAGGTCCAATATCTAGGATCAGTAAAAATAAATAAAGCATCGGGATTTTCTACTTTAATTATATCTCTTACTTTTTTAGCATCACCGTATCCAGTAGAAGGAATTATACGAACATAAGAATCTTCTATTCCTACTTCTTTGTTTACTTGTTCAGATAAATCGAAAGCTTTTCCTTCTTCAGGATGTTTAAGTGCAGCTCCTAAGTTTACCCAGTTAAAATGATGTGCCGTTCCTAATACTACTTCTTTAGCCATAGTACCTATACCTGAGTTCATTCTGATATCATCGCAAAGTAAGAGAATTTTCTTACGTTCATTCTGTTCTATATAACGAAACTTATTTTTCATAAAACTTTATTATTTTAGTAATTGTTTTTGTAATTTGGTCTTAAACTCTTTATCATTAAGATAAAGAAAAATTGCTCTAGAAGCAAGCTTTTGAAAAGAAAAATTATCTTTCAAGCATTGAAATTTGAATTCATCGTAAAGTTTAGGATCTAATCTTACTGTTGTAAGTTTTTTGTCTTTATTTCTCATAACTTAATTATTATATACATATATAAATATATACCTTTTACAAAAACATTAATAATAGTTACTACATTCACTACACTTACCTAAAGGAGACTTACATGGATATTCTTTATCAATATACTTACCATTTTGATCTAAAACATCTTCTATAAAGTTATTCATAGAAGTTAAAACCTGCTTTGTCTTCCTAGGACCTGCATTAGGTCTAAACTCTTGAACCCTTCTCTGCATAGAAGCAAATTCAGCTTCAGCAGGAACTCTTCTTTTAACTATAAAAAATTCTACATTTATCTTTTCTTTTGGAATATCGAACTGACGAGAGAAAAACTCTTTATATAAAACAACTTGTGCAGTAAGGTTAGGATTCTTTTTCTGGTGTTCTCTCCATCCAGATGTTGAGGTTTTTATATCCATAATAGTCCATTCGTCTACTGTTGGATGATAGAATACTAAGTCTACTAATCCTTTAAACTTAACGCCAGGTTTAATATCTTGGTATAGTAATGTCTCCACTCCTGCAAGCATCATAGTTTTAGTACTAAAATAACCTCCTCTTTTCTTCTTAAGAAAATCTAATATATGTTTACCGTCTAACCAGAATTGTGTTAACTCATCCGAAGAAGAGAAGTGATCACCTTTCATTTGAGCTCTTCCTTGTTTGTAAGCTTTTACCATATTAGCATATAGAAGTTTATCTAAATCTATATTATTAGCAGACTTAACTGTGTCGTGGTACATTACTGTTAACCATTCCTGCATCGTTTCATGCATGGCAGTTCCAAAACAAGTATAGATATTTTGAGTAAAAGGTACTTGATTGCGTAAATACATTAGTTCCCATAGTTTAGGGCATTTACTGTAGGTACTTAATGAACTGTAAGATATATGAGCATTCTTAGAAGGCTGTTGTTTGATTTTACTTTCCCATACCTTCTTAACAACTCCTTTGAGTTTCTTTGGCATCTAGTCGTTTTTCCACATACCTCTTGAAACTAACTGAGCTATTATGCCGTAGTTAGTTACATCTTGAAAGGTATCAATTAATGTTTCGTTTTGAGCTTTACGGCCTGAGATAATCATATTCTTCCATCTGTTAATTTTATCAGAGAGTCTATACCATAATCCAGTCATAGCAAATTCTACCTCATCATCAGTATCTAAATTAGTACCGGCACTAACATTATGCATTCCATAATCTAAATGTTTCTTAGCAAAGAGTTCAAACTGTTCATCTTGAATTTCTTTATAACCGTAGTAGATTGTTGGGTATTCTTCCTCTAATATTTCTCTAGCAGACGGAGGTTTTTTTGCATTCATGATTTCTCTATCACTCATAAAACTTTTATTTAACTGAATTAATAACTCTTTGCATAAACTTGTTTAAAGATTCTCTTAGTGGTTTTCCGTAATGTCTATGCTCTTCTATTACTATCTTAGAACCTTCTAAATTAGAAAGTATTTCACCTATAACATTTAATTCTTGTTTAGATATACCTCTGGACATACCTATAGTTTCTAAAATATTAATAGCAATATTTATATCCTTAATACTTATCTTCGTATTGGAAGCTAAGGATTTAATAACTGGTAATTTCATTTATCCTTTGATAATTCCTTTTTCAGTTGAAAAGTACTTCTCTAGTACTTCTAACTTTTCGTCGGCAGATGCTAGTAGTTTTATAGCTTCATTACAATTATCCCAATAATCTTTAGTAGAGTGGTCTCCGATACCAGAAGGATAAGTAGTTAATAACTTAAGACTAGCAAGTGCTTTAGCTTTATCAGCTTCTGCTTCTGCTTTTAAAAATTTGTATACTTCTTTATTCATATTATTAATATAAGAAAAATTATTTAATATTCAAACTAAAAATACCTAATTTTATTTTCGTCATCATCTTTTTTTACTTGAACTACTTTTTTAACTCCGTTAATAAAATACTCTTTGGTCTCAACTTCATCCTCTTTTTTCTTAGGTTCATCAATTTTATTTTCATAATGTAAACCATCGTTACCATTTTGACCTATAATGTCCATACGTTTTTCATCCATATTTTTGAATGCTTGAGAAACCTCTTCTTGGGAATATGTTTTATTAAATTCTAATCCGTCAGGTACTGAACCTTTAGCTTCTTTTACAGCTTCTTTATATAGTTTATCAGATGTAGCTTCATAGGTTTCGTTTTCTATAAATTCTTCCCATGTATCTTCATCCTGTTCCTTTTCACCGTAAAGGTTTTTTTTTCTTTTAGGAAATGCTTTATCGAAAGCAAAATTAGCTGCGACTACCAGAGATATTGCTAACGGATCAAAAACAAATATTATTACTAATAGTAGGACATTAATAATTCTATCCATAGGTGTCCCCGTAAGACCTGATAAGTACTCTAATGGACCTAATTCTCCTGCTACATCAAAATTATTTTCTAATTCTAATATTTGCAATTGATACTTCTGTAGACTATCAGCAGCTATTTCTCTTTTAGCTTGAACATTCTTTCTATTTTCTTCTTCAGCTTCAATACGTTTAGTTGCAAGTCTAAGTTCGGAAGTAGAGATGGTTGTTCTAACGCCCCCAGCCACCGAGGTGTCTCGTACTTGGATCGTCTGAGATTTAGCATTGGAAAGAACACCAATGTTATCAGAAATTCTTTTAAGTTCTTCATCATATCTTGTAACATCTAATTCATAAAAATCTTTCTTTTGTTCTAAGAAAGACGTTTGATTTTCTTTTATAGTCAACTGTCTATAAGTATCTTGATAAGCAGCACTTAAAAATCCATATATACCCATACTAGTAATAAGTACTAAAACTATTGTAGCTACAGTAAGATACGTTCTGAGAGTCTTATTTATAGTATCCCAGTACTGGTATAATAAAGATGCTGTTACTAATTTAGCTACTTCCAATGAGCCGGCCATAATAATAACTTCAAAAGTGGCTCCTGCAAACAATTTGCTTAGTCCATAAACTGAGTAAAATGCTGCTGAAGCTGAAACGGAAAGAGCAGAAAGTGCTATAATGAATGGGAATAAACCCTTTTTTAAATTTTTCATTTTTGTACTAATAGAAGTAAGGTTGCAGTTCCGCCAACTATAGTTCCTACCTTATATAAAAAAGTACGTCTTCTTTGAGCTTTTAAAGCTTTTTCTAAATCCTTAGATAAATCATCTTGTATTTTACTTTTAGAATTTAAATCTTCTATAATACCTTGATAATTATTTATTTGAGTTTCTAAGTTTATTACAAGGGAACCTTGAGTTTCTAATTTATTATTAGTTTCAGCTAATAATTCTTCAGTAGTTTTGAGTTGGATTTTTAATTGATCTCCGCCAATTATATCTTGAATAACTAACTTAGCAACAGGCTTAGTTAATACTATCTTTGTTGAATCCGTATCTGTTTGTGAAAAACTGTTGTAACTCATTAGTAGAGTACTCATTAACAGCATCCAATTTAGCTTGAGTTTCTTTCCGAATAACATTAATTCTAGTATTTAAATTATTAATTCTATTAGTATAAGTAGTTATTTTAGTATATAAAGAATCAGATTCTTTCTCTAAAACTAGATTTTTACTATTTAATGAATCTACTTTTTGTTCTAATAGTTGAATTTGTAGCTGGTAGGCTTCTACATCTACGTCAATTCTAGGTTGACCCCATACCATCCATGCTACAAAACCACCAAGTATTGCAAATAATAAATATCCTTGTAAACCTTGGAATCTTTTACTCTGTACTACAACTACTTGTGGTTGTTTTTTATCTGGTTGTTTTTCTGCCATAACTATAATTTAAGAAAAAATAAATGAAAAAGCAACTTTTATACTATATCTTTACTTTCCAGAAGGGTATAAGTAAAAGAATTACCCCATACTTCTCTAGCAGACTGACATACATCTAAGAATTCATGCCAATCATCGTTATCAGCAATCACTTGACACCCTGCAGACCATTTATCAACTCTAGTAGACTTACCTCCAGCTCTGCCAGTTGCTCTATGTATATTAATACCGAAGATACCTTCTTGTACTGATTCTTCTAATAAATCGTATTTATTATCTAAATTTTTATCTCTATAAACTTTAACAGGTTTTTGTTGTCTTAAAGCTAAATACTTACCTTGGTGTAAACCTAATTTATGAGATCCTCTGTATTGACCTGGTTTTAAAATAGCCACGCCTTCTTTTCTCATAATATTTTCTACCCAATGTGAACCTGGATCTGTAGTGCATTTGAAACAATGAAATTTCCATTCACCTTCCAGCATATAAGAAACTGTAATACAGTCATCAAATGCATTAGTAACTCTACCTTTAGTTTCAGAGTTTCTTACTCCGATAATATTTACATCGTAATCTTTTCCATTTCCTGTAAAGTACTTATAACCTTTACTAGCCATAGCGGCTTCAATTTGTTCCCTAGTGTAACAGCTCATAATTTAAATTTTTATATTATTCTTTCTTTCCAAATACTTTTCCTACTTCAGCAATACCAAAGGCTCCAAGTACTATCCATACAAACGAATCATATATAAATTCATTAATAACTAAATCTTTTCCTAGGTATCCTGTAAGCAAGTCTGCAAATGCAAAAATTACCATAATTGCAAATGCTAAAAATCCTACAACAGATTTTTCGTTGATGTTATTATTATCATCAAATAAATTCTTAAACCCCATCCATTTATTTTTTAAATATTTTATCATAATGTAACTAATTAAGTTAAAAACCTATTTTTTTTCTTTTTCGTACTTATCGTTTAACTCTCTAGCTTTTGAAATTATAGCTAAATAAGCGAACCCAATAGAGGCTAACGATATAATTATTATTTTCAAGAACATATTATTAAAATGCGCTCATTACTAGTTCATCTATATAATCCTGAACTTCTTCTCTTGTAGCGCTCATCTTAAAACTAAGATCAGCTTGATATCTTTCTACTTCTTCACCATCTTGAAATATTAAAATAGTTGGAACTACAACTACTTTAAATTTACTAGCATCTGCTGGAACTGCCCCGATATCATATTTCTCTAAATCACAATCGGATAATTTACTTACCCAATCAACATCATTTGCACCATTCCAACCTGCATTAAAGTATTTTACTTCTATTTGACCAAACACTGTATGTGAGATAAATAAAAGTAAACTACTGAATATAAATTTTTTCATAATAAATTATCTTAATTTATCAATCTTTTCCTCTATCCGATTCATGTCTTCTTTCAGCTCTTTAACATCCTCTTGCGTTGACATAATTGTTTGACGAATCAATTGATCTTTCATATCATATTCCATTCTCGTAACATCTGGTGGTGGTGCTACAGGTAGTTCTTTTGCTTCTTCAATATCTGCTTGTAATGCAAACCACATTCCTACAACTGTAGCTATAGCAAATGCAATAGCACCTAGTGTTTGTAGGCTAACAGTAAAGCTTGTACTTTCGCTTAGTTCTTTTGCTTCTTTTGCCATTTTTTATTAAAATATTATATAATTAACTCCTACTGAAAATTTATGCCAATTTCTATTCCAATACTTATTATATGTTCCTTCTGCAAATAGACCCAAAGACTTATTTAACTTATATCCAAAAATAAGTCCTCCTGAATAGTCTACCCACTGTCCTCCATTATAACTATGGTAAGAATACTCATCCCCCTGCTTTACATGATAAGGCATTACATTACCCCAAGCATGTAACCAAAAATCTTTTTGATACTTATAATAATCAAATCCTAATATTAAAGAATATTCTAATTTTAACGGTGCTGCATCTTTTTTCTTTTCTACGTAATCTACTAATACTTGAGGGATAATTACTTCTTCCCAAACTTCAGTACTAGTTGCTACTACATTACCGGCAGGATTAAGATATTCTATATCTCCTCCTCCATTAAAATTTACTTGATATCCTTCTTGGATAGCTAACCAAGTATAGTGTAAATTATTATTACTTAACATCCATTCAGCAAGTGGATCATAACCGTAAGGTTCTGATAATCTCTGTGCTACTCCTACATTTACTGATAATTCTCTAGTAAGGTTTCTTTTATATCTTTGAGAAGCTTGAAAATATTCAATATCAATAAAACCTCCTACTAAATATTCAACCTTAGCAACCCAATCGTCAGCTACATATCTCAAAAAGTGATGCTGGTCTACATATTTTACTCCTTGTATTCTTCTAAAATCTCCTTCGAATAAGAATTCAAAACCTTTTATCTTACCTAACGTAGCATTATCTGAAAAAGATTCTTCAGTACCGTTGTAAAATACATTAGCTCTATTTTCATATTGAAAACGTGCTATTTTTCTTACTCCAAATGCTAACGAGTAATCAAAAGGTGTTTCAACTACACTAGAGACTAATTGTCCGGTATTAACTGAAAACTGATTTCTGTCAGATAAAGATGTTCCTCCATTTACAGCAGCGTAAAAAGTAGAGAACTTAAAAGTCTTTTTTAAATCCTTTTTTACTTTATCGAATTTTGTTTCTTGTTTAGGTTCAGGATCTTGACTAAAACCTAAGAACGGTATTACTAAAAATAGTATTAATAATTTTCTCATTTTATTGTTTTATTATTCTTTTATTAAATATTTGATCCTCATATCTTATATTTAAGAAGTAAACTCCTGATTCAGCATTACTAAGATCAACTTCTTTTTTATTAGAATCTTTAATTATTACTCTACCAGTTATATCATATACTGAGTAAGTTATATCTACTGTAGAGTCAATGTTTATTATATCGCTAGTTGGGTTTGGATAAACAACTATTCTATTGAATGATCTGTTAAACATACCGTTTATATCCATTCCTTCTGGCCATCCATTTTCGCAATAATTATACATTTCTTGACATACTGGATCCCATTCGTTATCGCAGCAGTAGTTATCTACATCTATTACCCAAGCGTAACATTGATTATTTAACCAATATGGCTCACCTGGACCTGTAATACAACCTGCATCATATAAACAAGCTTCAGGATCTGAAACGTTAGCTTCAGGGTTATAATTATAAGATTCAGGATCTGTACAGCCTACAACTGCAGTAATACAAGTACCATTATCTACATTAGCCTCAGGATTATAATTAACTGAGTCAGGATCCATACATCCATAAATTATATCTACACAGCTAAAATCTTCTGTATTAGCATCTGGATTATAGTTAAATGCATTTGGATCAGTACAACCATAAACAATTGGTATACAACTTCCATCATCAGTATTAGCTAATGGGTTATAGTTGAATGAATCTGGGTCTGTACAACCAGCTAAGATTGGAATACATGAACCATCATCTGTATTAGCTTCTGGGTTATAATTCAATGCAGTATTATCTGTACAACCGTATATTATATCTATACAAGTACCGTTATCAGTATTAGCATCTGGGTTGTAATTAAATGAATCTGGATTAGTACATCCAAATACTACTTCTTCACAGGTACCATTATCTACATTAGCATCTGGGTTGTAATTAAATGAATCTGGATTAGTACATCCATAAACAACAGGAATACAACTTCCATCGTCTACGTTTGCATCTACATTAAAGTTGAAGGAATCTGGGTTTGTACAACCTTCTACAATTGGAATACAAGTTCCATCATCTACGTTAGCATCAGGGTTATAATTAATGGAATTAACATCCATACATCCTTCTACTACTGGAATACATGAACCATCGTCAACATTAGCTAATTCATTATAGTTAAATGAAGTTTCATCCATACACCCTTCTACAATTGCTATACAATCTCCTTCTGTATTAGCATCAGGATTATAATTAAATGAAGCTGGATCCATACAACCAACTACTACTTCTATACAAGAACCATCATCAACTGTAGCTTCTGGATTGTAATTAAATGCAAATTCATTCATACAACCTTCTATGACAGGAATACAAGTTCCATCATCTACATTAGCTAATTCATTATAGTTTAAGGAATCTGGGTCTGTACATCCTTCTACTATTGGAATACATACTGAACCGCAGAACGGTAAAGTAGAATATTTAACAAAGAAAGGAGATTCAAAGTTCTGTAATGCTCCTTGTCCGTTATCAGCAAAAGGATTTAATCCTCCATCTAATAAAATATCTCCGTCAGGACCTTCTAT
>Ga0098038_1000071_pt1 | contig 39558 bp, 33 predicted proteins | sample 5B_taG_FD_75051 | JGI IMG/M metagenome (GOLD analysis project Ga0098038, IMG submission 75051) | Marine viral communities from the Subarctic Pacific Ocean - 5B_ETSP_OMZ_AT15132_CsCl metaG | ecosystem: Environmental > Aquatic > Marine > Oceanic | place: Pacific Ocean | collected 2015-01-08 | reverse complement strand
TAGGTAGACTATTATCTTCCGATGTAGTAATAAGAAACGTAGGCGGCGACCAACTTAAAGTTGCAGACGTTAATAAAATTCAAACTACTGGTAGATATCAGACTAACTCCCTTATAGATAGATTTTCAAGATTATATATTTACAATAATAAAAATATTTTTAATCCTAATCTTAACTACCAAACATTAAGAATACAATTATATTCTGATTATGAAGCTATGGATACCGATCCTATAATAGCATCAACTTTAGATATACTATCTGATGAAGCAACTTTAAAAAACGATATGGGGGAAGTACTTTCCATAAAATCTTCAGATGAAAATATACAGAAAATTCTTTATAATTTATTTTACGATGTTTTAAATATAGAATTTAATTTATGGTCTTGGACTCGTAATATGTGTAAGTATGGAGACTTCTTTTTAAAATTAGAAATAGCAGAAGAATTTGGAGTTTATAACGTTCTTCCTTATACAGTTTACCATATGACAAGACAAGAAGGTTTAGATCCTGATAATCCTGCAAAAGTAACTTTTCAATTAGATCCTGACGGATTAGCTTCATCTCAAGATCCTAATTACAGACCTAAAAGTAACAGTAAAGTAGTAGAATTTGACAATTACGAAATAGCACACTTCAGATTAATCTCAGATACTCACTACTTACCTTATGGTAGATCTTTTATAGAGCCTGCTAGAAAAATATTCAAACAACTTACTTTGATGGAAGATGCGATGTTGATACATCGTATTATGAGAGCTCCTGAGAAAAGAACTTTTTATATTAACGTAGGACAAATTCCACCAAACGAAGTTGAGCAGTTTATGCAAAAGACTATCAATCAAATGAAAAAAACACCTTTCGTTGATCCTAATACAGGAGATTATAATCTTAGATTCAATATGATGAATATGATGGAAGATTATTATATTCCTATGAGAGGAGGAGATACTCAAACTAAAATTGATACTACAAAAGGTTTAGACTACGACGGTACTAATGATATAGAATACCTAAGAGATAAAATGTTTGCAGCATTAAAAGTACCTAAAGCTTATTTCGGATATGAAGGAGATTTACAAGGGAAAGCTACACTAGCTGCGGAAGATATAAGATTCGCTAGAACAGTAGAAAGAATTCAAAGAATAATGGAATCTGAATTAACTAAGATTGCTTTAGTTCATCTTTACGTTCAAGGATTTAAAGGTGAATCATTAACTAATTTTGAAGTTAGTTTAACAAATCCATCTATAATATTTGAACAAGAAAAAGTAGCTTTGTTAAAAGAAAAAGTTGATTTAGCGAGCCAGATGTTAGATACTAAATTATTTCCTACAGATTATATTTACGATCATATATTTAATTTATCAGAAGATCAGTATATGGAAATGAGAGATTTGGTCACTGAAGATTATAAGAGATTATTTAGAATAGGTCAAATAGAAAATGAAGGTAATGACCCAGCTAAGTCCGGTAAGTCTTACGGTACTCCACATGATTTGGCTTCTCTATACGGTAGGAGACAGGGAGATTCTAAAGGTATGCCATTTGGTTCTGTACCCGTAGGATATGAAGACGATACCCCAGGTATAGGAGATATAGGACCTAAAGGAGGTAGACCACGTATACATGCTTCTCACTACGGAACTAACGATGGTTTAGGTGGAAGAGACCCGCTGGGTACTGATGGAATGAAAGGAGGATTTGATTCTGATAACGAAAAAGTAAACGAAAACGACCAGAAAATAGATAATACTTTAGCTAAATCTATGTTTTTCAAAAACAAAAACTTATTTGACGATACTAAACAGATAATATTTGAAAATAAAGAAAAAATAGAAGACGGTCTATTGGACGAATCTCAAATCGAAGATTTAGATAAACAATAACTATTTATATAGGTAAGGTATACTATGTGTACAACAAAACTTTTAAATAATGCGCATTAAACATAGTAAGTATAAAAACACAGGACTTATATTTGAGTTGCTGGTAAAACAGATAGCATCTGATACACTAAATAAAAAAGATTCTAAAGCTGTAGAAATTCTTAAACGCTTTTTCACTGGCAAGTCAGCTTTGGTACGTGAATTTAAACTATATGAATTTGTACTTAAAAACAAATCTGTCAACCAGTCTAAAGCTGAATCTATAGTTTCTACTATTATAGAAGTATCTAGAAATATTGATAAAGTAGATCTTAAAAAACAAAAGTATTCTCTAATAAGAGAAATAAAAAATAGCTACGATTTAAAAGAATTCTTTTCTATTAATGTTAAAGACTATAAATCTTTAGCTGCTCTTTACTGCTTAATGGAAGCACATAAAGTAACAGATGTAATAGATCCTAATTTTTTAGTAGATAATAAAACGACTATTTTAGAACATTTAACTAAAGAAAGACAGAATAAAAGTAAAGTAAGAGATAGCCTTATTGAAGAATATAGCAAATACGATAAAGATTTAAAACTATTAACTTTTAAAATTTTATTAGAAAAATTTAATTCAAAATACGGCACCTTACTACCTGAACAGAAAAATATTTTAAAAGAATTTATAACGTCCGTAGATTCTTCTGCTCGTTTACGAAATATAGTAAATGAAGAATTAAAAAAACTTAAAACTATAATTGAAAAATTAAAAGATAAGGTAGACGATGAAATAGTAGTAATAAAATTGCAAGAAGTTGCTAAAACAATTATACCAGTTGCTAAAACGAAAAAAGTAACTGACGATCATTTAGTTAATATAATGCAATATTATGAACTAGTTCAAGAGCTCAAACAATCATGAAAATAAGTGAATTGAGAAAACTTATTAGAGAGGTATTGCATGAGATGAACGAAATTAGTGCTACCGGTACAGGAGCAACTTTTACACCAGGGTCAGGAGCTCAGTATGCTACTCCCTATGCTTTTGGTAAAAAAGGTAAAAAAAATAAAGCAACTCAATATGGAGAGAAGCTTGGTTTCAAAACAGTGAAAAGAAAAAAAAGACCGTATAATACAAAAATGTATGATTATTTAGATGAAAACAATACAAGAAAAATATAACGCGATACTAGAAGGTAAGTTCAGTAAAACTCAATTTGTAAGAGATGCTAAAAGAGAACTACCTCAACTAATTTCTCCATATAATGGATATAACGACTCTGTAACAATACTCAAAAGTAGAGGTATTTTATCTGAAAAGAAACTTACTGGAGTGCAATCTTATGATGCTAGACCTGAAGAAAGTTACTCATTAGATACTTTAGAAAGAGCAGTAGATTACGAATTAGAGGGTATGGGCTTAATGTCTAATGAAACTGTTTCTGATGAAGATTACGGTAAAGCTAAGAAAAAAGCTATAAAAAATTTAGAAAAAGATCCTAACCACTACTATCACTTACTATCAGGAGATTCTAAAAAAGTTGATAAGCATGATCAAATGATCCCAGTAAAAAAAAATAATCATGTAGACGTTTTTAATGGTTTGAAAAAAGCAGACCTTAGAGAAGCCAAAATACTACTTAAAGAAGGTAAAACCGAAGACTTAGCAAAGAAACTTAATATATCTGTAGAAGCCTTAAAAGCTGCTATGGAAAAAATTAAAAAGGGAGAAATAGCTGCAACAGATGCCGCAGCCAAAAAAGCTAAATTCTCAGAAGAAGTGGACGAATCAGCATCTAAGAAATTAGATATGATAAGACAACATTTACATCAAAAATTTACTGATCCTAATAATCCTGATAACAAAATGATAGATGATGAAATGATTGACGGATTTTTCTCAGTAGCTCCAGACAATCTTTTAGATATGGATATGGAGGAAGTTGAAAACGAATATGACCTTTATGTTGATGCTAATTACGATTTAGACGAAAAGAAAGGGAAAGATCACGACGGAGACGGAGATATAGATGGAGACGATTATATGGCAGCTAAAGATAAAGCTATTAAAAAAGCTATGGGCAAAGACGTAGAAGAGACTAAAGGAGCTCCTGATGGACATTATTTTACAAAATCAGGTAACTTAGTTAAAGGTAAATTAACACCTGATGCAAGAGAAAGAGGCGCTAGATTAAGTGATCCCAAAGATAAACAAAGATCTAAAGTACCACCAGTTACTCAATATAACGAAGGAGATTTAGATATAGGTCATCAAGATGATGAACCAGATATGCTTAAGCAGTATGCATATGATATTGCACATTATGCAGCTAAACTATATAAAAGTCTACATAAGTATGATCAAATGGATGGAGAAGTTGATTTTCCTAACTGGTGGCAATCTAAAGTAATATTAGCTAGAGATTATATTTCAAAAGCGCAACATTATCTTGAGTTTGAAGAAAAGCAACCTGCTATAGACCAAATGGCTTTAGAAGAAGGTAGACGTAGAAAAATGAAAGGCGGTAAAGTAGTAACTGAAAACGATTACGAAACCGGTGGATATGTAGAATCTATGGCTCCTATGTTAGAAAAAGTAATGAGACAGTTAGAAGCAGTCTGGGAAGAATGGAAAGCTGGTCCAGCTACCGAAGCAGCAATGGTACCTCATGCAAAAAAAGACCTTTTAAATTACTTAGAAAACAGAATATCAGTAGGAGAAGAAGTAATAGACGAACTTACAGAAGAAGAAACTGAATTAAAAGAAGCAGTTAAAGCTATAATTACTAAAATAATTAACGAAGATACAGTTAATGAAGCAGCTACAGGTAATTTATCTAAAATGGCTAGTACATATAGTGATTTTGAAGGTATGCAAGCAGCGATCAATGATTTAGAAAATATAGTAACTGATGTAGAGTCTTATTATGCTAAAACTAAAGAAAAAATTCAAAAAGTATATGATAGCTTTAAAGATATTAAAAATGCTGAAGGATTAGCAGTAGGAGCTATGTTAGGACCAGCTATAGAATCTGCTTTTAGAAAAGACTTAATGCCGGTAACCGAAAAAGGATTTACTAAAGGATTAGAAATGCCTAAAGTAAAAATGCTAGAAACTGATGAAATAGCAGAAGAAGAGCTAGAAGAAAAAGAAACAGTATTTAAACCAGTTACTGAAGAAAAAAAATATAAGTATACTAAAAAAGTTAATAAAAGTAAATCTTTAAATGAAGCACGTGAGTATACTAACAATAGTTATAAAGTAGATACAGATGCTGTTGATAAGTATATGAGAAATAAAGAAGATGAACTCAAAAAATTAGGAAATGATGCTTATCATCTTTCTAATTTCTTTATATCTAAATTAACTCGTCCTAAGACTTCTCTAAAAGCTGGATACGATAATGGTGGCACTCAATTAAAAAGTCTGTTTAATAAAATGGACAATCAACTAGTAGATAAAGTATTACAAATTATATCAAGAGCATTCGATTACGCAGCTCTACAACCAGGGTATGAAGATGATCAAGGTAATCCAATAAAAGCAAAAGCTTCTCATAAACGAGGAGTTAATCCTTTCGATTCAATTAAATAAAAAAATAATTATGGCTAATGTATTAGTAAATGTTACACCATTTAAATCCATCCTTCGAGAATCTAAGGAAAGACCCGGAGTATTTGAAGTAGAAGGAGTTATGCAAAGAGCTGGTGCAAAGAACCAAAACGGCAGAATATACGAAAAAGATCTTCTTGAAAGAGAAGTTGAAAAGTATATGGACGAATTTGTTAAAAACGGAAACGCTTTTGGTGAACTAGATCATCCTGAATCAGCTGTAGTATCTTTAAAGAACGCATCCCATGTAGTAAAAGACTTACATTGGGACGGAGATGACTTAATTGGTAAAGTAGAATTACTTAATACACCAGCTGGTAATATTGTTAAAGAAATAATCAAAGCTGGCCATACTATAGGTATATCATCTAGAGGCACAGGCTCAGTACAACAAACTAATGAAGGATATTTAGAAGTACAATCTGATTTTGAATTAGTATGTTGGGATTTTGTATCTAATCCATCTACACACGGTGCATTTATGAATCCTGTATCATTAAATGAAGGAAAAGCTGTAGTAGATAAATTTGCTAGAGTAAATAATCTTATCAACGACATATTAAGATCATAGATCTTTATAAATTTATTTTGTTTTTGTAAGTTGTATATATTTATATACAAATATACAGTCCTTTATACTGTATTAAAAACATTATAAACTTCACATTACGGTTTCAATAATCGTACGAACACACAAATTTTTTATTAAAAATGGCAAATAAAGATTTATTCAAGCAAGCTATTGCTGAAGCTAAATCTGTAAGAGAAGCCGCTATTGCTAATGCTAAAGAAGCTTTAGAAGAGACTTTAACTCCTCATCTTAAAGACATGTTAGCTGCTAAACTTCAAGAAATGGATGATTCATCTGTCGAAGAAGAAGTAGTAAACGAAGTCGAAGAAGAGGTAGAAGAAGGAATGGATAAAGACAAAAAAGACGAAGCTATAGAGGAAGATCTTTCAGTTGAAGCTGAAGAAATGGATGCTGACGATGCTGACGATGATTCAGAAGAATCTGATGAGGAAGCAGAAGAAGATGTTGAGGTTAAGGACATGGAAGTGGACGACCTTAAAGATCTTATCCGTGATATTATTGCTCAAGAAATGGGACATGATTCCGAAGGCGAAGAAATGCCTGGAGAAGAAATGCCTGCTGATGACATGGTAGGAGCGGAAGACGAAGAAGAAATTGACTTAGACGAACTACTAAAAGAAATCGCTGAATTATCTGAAGAAGATAAAGAAGACAAAAAGATGGAAGAAGAAGTAGAAGAAGGTAAAGGAGATAAAGATATGGATGAAGCTATGGATCATGACAAAAAAGATGAAGCTATGGACCACGACAAAAAAGACGAGGCTATGCATTCTGATGATCACAAAGACGAATCTATTAACGAATTCGATGCTGATGTTGTAGCAGTTGGTGCTCCACTTGTAATGAGTGTTGTAGCAGCCGGTGTAGCTAAAATGGGATATGATGCAGTCATGGACTTAATCAAAAGAAAATTCCCTAAACAAGATGCACAGTACAGCGCAAAAGAAGACGGAGAAAAAGTCTCTGAAGTAGAAGCTAATGAAGTAGACACAGATATGGATGAAGCTAAAATGGATGATGTGATGATGATGCTTAAAGACAAAGCTAAAAAAGCTGGCAAATCAGTAGCTGATTTTGTAAAATCCATTGAAATGGGTAAAATGTCTGATGCAATGAGAGAAGTAGAAATAGAAGAAACTAGTGAACTAGAAGAAGCTATGGAAACTATCAATGAGTTGAAAGGCAAAATGCAAGAAGTTAATCTTCTAAATGCTAAATTACTTTATGTCAACAAAGTCTTCAAAACAAATAATTTAACTGAATCGCAAAAAGTAAATGTTATCGCTGCATTCGATAAAGCCGAAACAGTTAAAGAAGTAAAATTAGTATTCGAAACTGTTGCTGATAATGTAGTTGCTAAAACTACAAAAAGCACCATTAGAGAATCAAAACTAGGTATGGCATCTAAAGCTACAGGAACAACTGCTTCTAAACCAGAAGTAATTACTGAAGCTAGTGAAGCTGTATTAAGGATGCAAAAATTAGCTGGAATTATTAAATAAATTAAAACTTAAATTCAATCATGGAAATTAACCAATTATTGGAAGGGTCTAACAATTTTAAGCGACTGCAAGAAGACAATGCACGTTTAGCTGAAAAGTGGGCTCAATCAGGATTATTAGAAGGATATTCTAATGAAACTGAAAAAAACAACATGGCTATGATCTTGGAAAACCAAGCCAAGCAAATCGTAGCTGAACAGTCTAGCACTGGTACTGGAGGATCTTTTTCTGCAGGACAGGGTGAGCAGTGGGCTGGAGTAGCTTTACCTTTAGTACGTAAAGTATTTGCTCAAATCGCTGCAAAAGACTTCGTTAGTGTACAGCCAATGAACTTACCTTCAGGCCTAGTATTCTACTTAGACTTTAAATACGGAACAGTAAAAGATGGATTTGGAGAAGCTGCAGGCAATCCAAATATGTACGGTAACTTATCCTCAGGATCTGCTAAGATGGGAGTAGATGAAGATGTTAGCGGTGGTCTTTACGGAGTAGGTTCTTACGGATATTCTATTAATTCTTCATCACTATTATTTAGTGGAGCAAATGATCTAGACGCTACTTTAGCAACTGGTAAATTTACTACTGCTTCATTTGCTTTAACAGATGAGCATGTTTACGATTATGACGCAGATTTCTCTGCTTCTATTATTGCAGCAGGAACTGAAGCTAGATTAATTAGAATTAACTTCTTAGGAGCTGACTTTACAGACGGTGACTTTGAAGCAGTAAGAGCATGGAACTTAGTAGATGACAACGGTGCTGATATTACTAGAATCTACCCAGAGTATACTAAATACAACGCTGCTACTGATACAGTAACATTCGTTGCTTTAGAAACTGCAGCAGCAGGAGCTGGATCTGTAGATAATGGAACACATCCACTTATTACTTTCGTTAAACAACCTAAAGATAACACAAGAGGAGACTTTGAAGATGTTCCAGCAGGATCAATTCAAATTCCAGAAATCAACGTAGAACTTGCTTCTGAAGCAATTGTTGCTAAGACTAGAAAGTTAAAAGCACAATGGACTCCAGAATTTGCTCAAGATCTTAATGCTTACCACAGTGTAGACGCTGAGGCAGAATTAACATCATTATTGAGTGAGTACATTTCTATGGAGATCGATCTTGAAATCTTAGATATGTTAATTGGAGGAGCAGTAACTACTGAAAGATGGTCTGCTAAATCTAATAAAGTATGGACAGGTACTACTACAGGTGGTGCGTGGGCATCTATTGGAGTAGCTGATGGTGGATACTATAATACTCAAGGACAGTGGTTCCAAACTTTAGGAACTAAAATCCAAAAAGTATCTAACAAAATTCACCAAAAAACTCTTAGAGGTGGTGCTAACTTCTTAGTTGTATCTCCAACAGTTTCTACTATCCTAGAATCTATTCCAGGATATGCAGCAGGAGATCCAGGAGACAAAATGGACTACGCTTTTGGAGTACAGAAAATAGGTCAATTTAACGGAAGATATAAAGTATATAAGAATCCTTATATGACTGAAAACGTAATCCTTATGGGATATAGAGGTTCTCAGTTCTTAGAAACAGGAGCTGCTTATTGCCCATACGTTCCATTAATGATGACTCCTCTAGTATACGATCCAAATACCTTTACACCAAGAAAAGGTATCATGACTCGTTATGCTAAGAAGATGATCAGACCAGAATTCTACGGTAAGATTTTTGTTAGCGATGTAGCTACAGTATAATCTAACATAGATTTTCTATAAATTAAGAGGGGCCTTCGGGCCTCTTTTTTTTTGGTTATATACTTTATTTTTCCGATATTTATATAAAGAAACTAAAACGTTATTATATATGCCTTCAAACCACCACAACGACGACGTGTTCGTTCAAAAAAGAAGACCGAAAAGACCAATTAAATTTAACGTACAACTTAACGAAGAACAAAAAAGAGCAAAAGCACTTATACTAGAAAACCCAATTACTATGCTTAAAGGTATGGCTGGATCTGGAAAAACATTGGTTGCAACACAAGTTGCTCTAGATATGCTATTTACTAAACAGATAGAAAAAGTTATCATAACAAGACCAACAGTAGCTAAAGAAGAAATAGGATTTTTACCAGGAGATATAAGAGAAAAAATGGATCCTTGGTTAGCACCAATTTATCATAACTTATTCATGCTTTACAACGAAGCTAAAGTAAGGAAAGAAATGGAAGCAGGAAGTATAGAAATTGTACCTTTTGCTTTTATGAGAGGAAGAACATTTGTTAATTCATTTGTAATAGTAGACGAAGCTCAAAACGTAACTCATAGTCAAATGGAAACAGTTATAGGTAGATTAGGTCAAGGATCTAAAATGGTAATATGCGGAGATTTAGCTCAAATTGATCTCAAAAATAAAAGAGATACTGGATTTTCGTTTTTAGCTAGGTTAGAAGAAAACGTACCTGGATTTAAAACAGCTTCTTTAGAATATAATCATAGACATCATATAGTTGCCCCTATATTAGAGGTATATAAAACCTTCAGGGATTAATTGCTATTTATAAATAAACTATATCAACATGGCCAATTTTACTTACTTTATAAGAGAAAGAGTTAAACTTAACGGAGTTGAAAGAGGTACTAACGTAGAAATACGTATTCCCGGTATCAATCATGCAGACTCTAGAGTAATGAACATACCTTCAGGTTCTTCAACAGAATTAATTAACGTAGATAACCTACCAGGAGCTGGTCAGTTTGTATCAAGTAGTATAAAGTATGCTAGAGTAACTAATTTTGCAAGTAGCTCAATCAACTTACAAGTTAGTGGTTCTACTGGAGAGCTTAATTTTTTAGTAACCGGTAGCGGTAGTTTTATCTTTAGCTCAGAGTTCGTTAGTGAAACTTTTAACGACGGATTTTTATATGGAGATCTAAGATCTATAAAAGCATCTCCAATAGACCCTGATGCTACTGTAGGTTATTTTATAGCATTAACATAAAATAAAATAATATGGCTGATATTGCAATTTGGGACGGTAGTACTAACTTCGTAGCTGGAGAATCTACTCCTTTTGGTTTTTACGATGATGATTTAGCTTTTCAAGAAGATGCACCTAAAGTAGCTAGATACATAGCTGAAAAATTAGGCTTTCCTGTACTAGACGTTGAACTAAGTGAAAGAAATTTTTATACTGCTTTTGAAGAGGCAGTAACCGCTTATGGTAAAGAAGTTATAGAAGCCATAGCAGCAGAAACTATTTCAAGTCAAATCGGTGGTTCAGCTTCAGGTACTGCAGTCAATACAACTTTATTTAAACCTAGTTTAAAAAGTGTCATAGAGACTAGTAAGCAGTATGGAATGGAAGCAGGAGTAGGAGGTGATGTAGATATGAAAAGTGCTTTGATAGATTTAAAAATAAATCAACAAGAGTATGATCTAGAAGCTTTAATTAATGACGGAGATATAGAAGTAAGAAAAGTTTTTTATGAAGCTCCACCTTCAATATTACGATATTTTGACCCATATGCAGGAACAGGAACAGGTATACAGTCCCTTATGGATGCATTCGATTTCGGCTCGTTTAGTCCCGGTGTTAATTTCCTATTAATGCCTGCTTCTTACGACTTACTTAAAGTACAAGCTATTGAATTTAACGACCAAATAAGAAGATCGTCTTATTCTTTTGAAATAAATAATAATAAACTAAGAATATTTCCAGTTCCAAAAAATGAAGGTAAACTTAAAGTACAGTACTATAGAACTGAAGAAAAAACTTACGATACTGGAGACGGAGTAAGTATAGATGCTACCGCCTCAACTGAAGGTAGTGTTCAAGGTTCTGGAGGAGGAACATCAACCTCAGGAGTATCTACTAATATTTCAAATGTTAATGCTCAAAATTTAGTTTATTCTGAAATTAACGCTATAGGAAGACAGTGGATTTTTAAATATGCAGCAGCAACTGCTAAAGAAATGCTTGCATACGTAAGAGGAAAGTACCAAACGGTGCCCGTACCTGGCTCAGAAGTAACTATGAATGCATCAGATCTTCTACAAGATGCAAGAGAAGAAAAAGTATTCTTAGTTGAAGATTTAAAAGCTACTATGCAAACTGCATCAATGACTAATCAATTAGAACTTGCAGCAACACAAACAAAATATATAAACGATGCTATGGCTGGGGTACCAATGCACATATACATAGGATAATGAAAATATTAAAATTGATAAATGAGATACAATTTTCTATCTACCAAGCTATGGTAAGAGTAGGGCATTCCGAAGATGTTACAGTACAGGATATTGGAGAAATGCTTAGAGCTATACCCGGTGTACTAACTATCGGCCAGGTATCACATGATTCAAATAATAATACTGCTGTATTAAAAGTTAAAATACTAACTACTAAAACAGCTAGTGAAGCTTTCGCTTCATTTAAACAAACTTCTATACAAAGAATACCCGAAGTTAAAAAAATAGAAGTTGCAGAAAAAACAATTGAAAAGAAAAAGTAACATATGTTATTTGGTAGTCAAAAAGATTTCAATGTTCTCACTAGGATTGGTAGAGAACTTTTAAAAGATATAGTAGAACAAGAAATAGGCTACTACAAACTATCTTTAAGCGATACTCAATCTAATATTTACGGAGAAGCTACAGATAAAGTTTATTTAGACCCAGTTAAATTTAATTGTCTTATTACTAGAGGAGATCAAGTAATAGATGTAGATGAATTTGGTCCAGATTTAAATAGAGAAGCCTCATTTGCTTTCATAAGAAAAGATTTAGTAGATGCAAATGTAGTACCTGAAGTAGGTGATATAGTATTTTGGCATGAAGACTATTACGAAGTAGATACAGTAAGAGAGAACCAATTATTCATAGGTAGGGATAGTAGCTATAATTTAACCGATTATGGTAGTAAATTTGGTTCTTCTGAATCTATAATAGTAGACTGTCACTTGACAAGAGCAGAAAAAGTAGGAATCCAAAGAGTAAGATAAATTATGGCTAAAAGAACTAGAATAGTACCTAAAAGACAGTCTCAATTATCGCAAGACTCTATCAAGACTTATAATAATTCTCAAAAACAACCTACTCCTGACGTTTTAAAAAAGAATAGAGGGTATAATAGATCAGTAAAAGGTGACGATGTTAAACAATTCCACATTGGATTAAGAGATATTGATGAAACTATAATTTATTATTTTAATAATGTAATTAAACCTTCGGTTACTAGGAATGGAAAAAGGGTTAATGTACCTATTCTATACGGATCCCCTGAAAGATGGAAAGCAGTTCAAAAAGACGGCTTCTATAGAGATAAAAACGGTAAAATACAAACACCGTTAATAATGTTCAAAAGAGATTCAGTTGAAAAAAATAGAAGTTTAGGTAATAAGTTAGATGCTAACAATCCAAATAACTTTTCTATCTTTCAAAAAAAGTATTCTAAGAAAAATGTATACGATAAATTTGCTGCTCTATCAAATAGAGACCCAGTTCAAGAATTATACGGTGTAATTATACCAGATTACGTTAATATTACCTACTCTTGCGTAGTTTTTACAGAGTATGTAGAGCAGATGAATAAAATAGTAGAGTCTATCAATTTTGCATCAGATGCTTATTGGGGAGACCCTGAAAAGTTCAATTTTAGAGCTATGATAGATAATTATACTACTTCAACTGAGATGACTCAAGGGCAAGACCGTACAGTTAAGACATCGTTTGAGATAAAAATGATGGGACACATAGTTCCCGATAGTATAAATACGTCTATAGCTAATATGAATAAGTTTTATTCAAAATCATCAGTAAAATTTGGTTTAGAAGTAGCAGGTACTGAAGAAATACTTAATGTTGCATCATCATCACCTGCTAGTCAAGCACCATCTGGTAGATTTTATGATTCATTTGCAGGAAGAGTAGAAACTACTATTAATCAAAGTGGAATGACTCAATCTGAACGTACTTATTTAGCTATAAATAAAGCTATAAGTAGCAATGGTTACGCAACTGTGATAAATGATAGTGATAACTCTATATTTTTTCCAGATGTTTCTATAGCAGTACCTCCTGCTAATTTTCCTACACCAACTATTGATGATTTTCAAGTTTTTATAAATGGATCTGCTGTGGCTAAATCTAATATTACTTCTATAGAAGAAGACGGTACACTTCTTAAAGTAGACTTTGCACCATCGTTAGGATTTGCTATAACTGATGAAATGGAAATAGTGGTAACAGGAAAATTAGTAGTATAATGGCGCAACTGTTTTGGGAACAAATAAAAAACGAATTACCTGAATTAGGAGAATATTTAACAGGTTCTCTTAATATTTCAGGCTCTTTTGCTACTACAGGATCGGTGTTTATAGATTTAGACGGGGTAGAAGAAATTTTTAACATAAAAGTAGGTGGAGAAGAAAAGTTAAAAGTAAATACTCAAGGTATTTTACAGTTTAATTCTCAATCAGTAACTCCAACACCAGTAGAAGGTGGATTATTTTATAGTTCTAGTAACGAATACTACTTTGGTTTTAATAATTAACTAATATTTATAATAAAACAATTAAAATTTTTGTATAGACATGGCAAAGTGGAAAAAATTAATAGTATCAGGGTCTAATATATCTCAATTAACAAATGACGCTGGGTACTTAACATCTGTAACAGCTCAAACCGCATTTGTATCTGCTTCAATAGGCGGTGTTCATCTTATAGCTGACAATCAAAACGGCCAGTTAACTTTCGCTACAGGAAGTAATGAAATTAACATATCAGGTTCAGCAGGTAACGATACTTTAACTTTTAGCTTAACAGGTGGATTAATATCAGGCTCAAGTCAAGTAGATATTAACTCTACTACTGGTGATCTTACTACATTAGGTACTGTAACATCTGGTAACGTAACAGCTATTTTGCCGTCCGGTTTAGTTTCAGCTTCAGCACAAATCGATCATGATTCAACTACTAACTTTGTAGCTGGAGAACACTTCTTACAATCTGCTATTACAACAGTCGGTACAGTTACTACCGGTGATATAGACGCACTACTACCTACAGGAACAGTTTCAGGTTCTATATCAGTTCCAAGTCAAGGTTCTATAAGTATTAATGGTATAACACACGATTTACAATTACAAACTGGCGATTCACCTACGTTTAGCGGTTTAACTGTAACTAACAATGCATATGTAGGAGGTAATTTAACCGTATCAGGTACTACAACACAACTTAATGTTACTAATCTAGATATAGAAGATAAATTTATACTTCTTAACTCAGGTTCTAGTTCGGTAGGTGATGAATCTGGTATTATATTTGGTGGATCAGGTGGTACAGCTCATTCAGGTTCAGCTATATTTTGGAATGGTGATTTTAATGGTAATGATGGAAGGTTAGCTGTAGGACATAATTTTGGAGCTAGCCAAGGTAATGGAGCATCTCCTGCTTATTATGTAGGTGGTGTATTTTCTGGTTCATTAGAAGATGCATCAGGTTCATTAGCTGATCATTACGGTAATATAAGAATAGAAGCTGGAGAAATATTTATATATGTATAGTATAATTTAAAAATAGTTTTATCAAAAAAAAGTTTATGGGATTAATAGAAAAAATAAAACCTAAGAAAGATGAGGGTCTTACAAAAAAAGAAGCAGAATTTATTCTTGCTAAATTAAGAACAGCAGATTTCAAAGGTAATGAATTTGAAATATTCTTCACAGTATTTAAAAAGATAACAGATCATATTAAAGCAATAAAATAAGTACTAGGTCCTTTGGGACCTTTTGCTATTTATAACTATATTATTGGCCCGTAAGGGAAGTGGGCAGGTAGTCCTGTAACCAACCGTAATAAAATTAGATATGCCGAACTGGAAAAAACTTATAGTAAGTGGCTCTGACGCTACGCTAAACTCTCTTGATGTAACTAACAATATAAGTGCTTCTAACTTATACGTTAAAGATGAGATAATACATCACGGAGATAGCAATACCAAAATAAAATTTACAGACGATAAAATTATCCTCAAAGCAGGAGGCTCTAATTTTATAGAACTAACTGAAGGCACTACTGATTTAATTACGATAAGTAAAAATGTAAGTTCTAGCGCTAATTTTATAGCTAACCATATAACAGCATCAGGTAATTTAGAAGTAGCCGGAAATATATCAGGAAGTGTAGATACAAACTTTTTTGGTGATGAATTTAATGCTCATGGTAATGATGCTAATTCAGGTTTTACAATTCTTTCTCTAGGTGGTAAACCTACTTTTTATGAAAGTAACGGTATACTAGAAATAGGTGCAAGTCCTAATACAGACCATATAGGAATTTCTTTAAATAGACCAGTTACAGCTTCTATTATAAGTGGTAGCGGAACCATTACTTACGGTTCTTTATCAGATGGTACAATTACAGTAACAGGCTTTGTAGACGAAGATGATATGTCTTCGAATAGTGCTACACTTATTCCTACACAACAATCAGTTAAAGCATACGCAGATACTAGACCTGGACCACAAGGCCCTACAGGTGCAACAGGACCTCAAGGCCCTACTGGATCAACAGGTTCTCAAGGACCGACTGGTACCCAAGGACCAACTGGATCACAAGGTCCAACTGGCGCTACGGGATCACAAGGTCCTACCGGTGCAACCGGGAGTCAAGGTCCTACAGGAGCCACTGGATCACAAGGACCAACTGGTCCAACTGGATCACAAGGACCAACAGGTCCAACAGGTAGTCAAGGTCCTACCGGACCAACAGGTAGCCAAGGACCAACAGGTCCAACTGGATCACAAGGACCAACAGGTCCAACAGGTAGTCAAGGACCAACAGGTCCAACAGGTAGCCAAGGCCCAACTGGAGCAACCGGAAGTCAAGGACCTACTGGTGCTACCGGATCTCAAGGACCTACAGGTAGTACTGGATCTCAAGGTCCAACAGGACCACAAGGAGCTAATGCTTCTACTTCTATTTCAGGTAATACTAATAATAGAGTAGTAACAGCTACAGGTAACTCCTCAGAACCATTTCAAGGTGAAGGAAATTTAACTTTTGATGGTTCTACTTTAGAAGTAACAGGAGACCTGACCGTAGAAGGAAGTGTTACAGCCCAAGAATTTCATACTGAATTAGTATCATCTTCAATAGTATTCCAATCAGGTTCTACTAAGTTTGGAGATTCAATAGACGATATACATTCATTTACAGGATCTATTAATATTTCAGGTTCTTTAGATTTAGAAGATAATGTAAGAGCTAGATTTGGTACTGGTAATGATCTTAATATTTACCACGACGGAACAACAAGTAGAATACAAAATACTACTGGTGATGTTAGATTTATAAATTTCCAAGATGACGGAGATATTATATTTCAATCAGATGATGGTTCAGGCGACGTAGCGGAATATTTTAGAGTTGATGGTGGAGCTGTTGGGACTATTTACTCTAAACCTTTAAAAGTTTTAGATAATGTTAATATTAACGTAGGTGGCGGGAATGATTTACAAATATCTCATGATGGTAGTGATTCTGAAATTGATAGTACTAACGGTAACCTTGTTATAAAAACATCCACTGCTACTGGTGATATTAGATTTAATTCCGGTAGTACACAATATTTGAGATTTGACGGTGGTGCTGGTCAGATAATTGTTTCGAAAGAATTAAAATTACTCGACGATACTAAATTAAAAATCGGTGGAGGAGGAGATTTACAAATATTTCATGATGGTACTGACGGAACAATAAGAGAGACTGAAGGTAATTTAACTATTAAGAACGATACTGCTGGCGCCGATATCATATTTACCTCAGGAAGTTCAGAATACTTTAGATTAGATGGAAGCGCAAGAGCCATAACTGTATCATCCGCTATGGGAATGTATTTTAATGACGGTGTTGCAGCTAGATTTGGTACAGGAGGAGATTTAATTCTTTATCACGATGCTTCTAATTCTTATATACAGAATTCATTAGTAGGTGACTTAATTATAGAAAATCAAGTTAATGATAAAGATATTATCTTTAAATCAGATGATGGTTTAGGTGGTAGTGCAGAATATTTTAGAGTAGATGGAAGTTCTCAAAAAATTATATTTAGTAGCGCTTCTCAACATAGCGATAGTGTAATAGGTGCATTTGGATCAAGTAATGATTTACAAATCTTCCATAATAGTGCTGATTCATTTATTGATAACTATACGGGTGATGTTACTATTAGAAATAGACAAGATGACGGGGATATTAAATTTATATCTGATGATGGATCTGGAGGTTTAACTGAATACTTTAGAGTCGATGGTGGTGACGAAAGAGTTGAATTTGAAAAAGACGTAGTAATAAATGCCAATGTAAGTGCAAGTGGAGAAATTTTAACATCTACTCCTGGATCTTTTACACGTCCTTCTTTAGGATTTCAAACAGCCGGCGGCTTTACTGGAATATATTCTACCAACGGTACTGATAGAATGGATATTTCAATTGGGGGGACCGCAGAAATGCATTTTGATAATACCCGAGCTAAATTTGGACAATTCAGTTCATCACCAGTTATTGAATACGAATCACAAGCAAGTGGACCATCATTCACATTTGAAAATGATCTAGATACAGGTATAGGTAGAAAATCTGCCAATAAAATATCTGTTTATGCAGGAGGTGAAGTATTTACCGTAGGAGGTACTGAAGGTATTACTGTAGTAGCAGGAGGTCTAGCTACAACAGGAGCAAGAGGAAGTATATCTTCTAACTCACACATAACAGCTTCTGGTAATATAAGCTCAAGTGCTACAATATTTGCTAGTAAAGCACAATTTGGTAGTTCTACAGTTTTTGTAGACGGCCCAGCAGGACATATAACTGCATCAGGTGATATAAGCGGTAGTGGTACTGTAACATTTGGTTCTTTATCAGATGATACGATTACAATAACAGGCTTTGTAGATGAAGATAATATGTCTTCTGATAGTGCTACACTTATACCAACCCAACAATCAGTAAAAGCATACGCAGATAGCAGACCTGGTCCTCAAGGACCAACAGGTAGTACCGGATCTCAAGGACCAACAGGTAGTACTGGATCACAAGGTCCAACAGGAACTCAAGGACCTACTGGATCGCAAGGTTCTACCGGAGCAACTGGATCACAAGGTCCAACAGGTGCGACTGGTTCTCAAGGACCTACTGGAGCTACTGGAAGTCAAGGACCAACTGGTCCAACAGGTAGTCAAGGTCCAACAGGCCCTACTGGATCACAAGGACCGACAGGTCCAACAGGATCGCAAGGTCCAACAGGTCCAACAGGTAGTCAAGGTCCTACCGGACCAACAGGTAGCCAAGGACCAACTGGTCCAACTGGTCCGACAGGAAGTCAAGGTCCTACCGGAGCGACTGGTTCTCAAGGACCGACAGGACCAACAGGTCCGACAGGATCTCAAGGACCTACTGGACCGACAGGACCAACAGGAAGTCAAGGCCCTACAGGTGCTACCGGATCTCAAGGACCAACTGGACCTACCGGACCAACAGGTAGTCAAGGTCCTACTGGACCAACAGGTCCAACAGGTAGTCAAGGACCAACTGGAGCTACCGGAAGTCAAGGACCTACTGGAGCTACTGGAAGTCAAGGTCCTACCGGACCTACCGGACCAACCGGATCACAAGGACCGACTGGACCTACCGGACCGACAGGAAGTCAAGGTCCTACCGGAGCAACAGGTAGTCAAGGACCGACAGGTCCGACAGGACCAACTGGTTCTCAAGGTCCTACTGGACCGACAGGACCTACGGGAAGTCAAGGCCCTACAGGTGCTACCGGATCACAAGGTCCTACTGGACCAACTGGACCTACTGGATCACAAGGTCCGACAGGACCAACAGGTCCAACAGGTAGTCAAGGACCAACTGGAGCTACTGGAAGTCAAGGTCCAACAGGTCCGACAGGACCTACTGGATCACAAGGACCAACAGGACCAACAGGCCCTACTGGTTCTCAAGGACCTACTGGAGCTACCGGAAGTCAAGGTCCTACCGGATCTACTGGACCGACGGGAAGTCAAGGTCCTACTGGACCAACAGGTTCTACTGGTTCTCAAGGACCTACTGGAACGGGCGGTAGTCAAGGACCAACCGGATCAGGTGGAGCTCAAGGACCAACCGGAGCTTTAGGAATAACCGGAGATACTAACAATAGAGTTATTACAGCTGATGGTGATGGAACAGTAACTGGTGAAGCCAACTTAACCTTTGACGGTTCAGTTTTAGACATTACCGGTGATTTGACTATAGATGATAGTATTATTACCTATCAAGAAAATACAGATATAGATATAGGAACAGAAACAGTAGCTTCAATAGCTCATGCAAGTTACGATGGAGCTTTCTTTGATTTTGTAATTAAAAATGGAACAAATTTAAGAGCTGGAACAGTTTTTGCAACCCACGACGGTACTAATGTAGAATTTGCAGAAACATCCACAAACGATTTAGGAGATACTTCTGATATAACTTTATTAGTTGATATCTCAGGAGCTGATTTAAGATTAAGAGCAACAACAACTTCTGATAACTGGACGGTTAAAACTCTGGTTAGAGGTTTATAAAATAATATAAATATGGATGAAGAAATTACATTTGTGGGTTGCAACTGTACTGAATGTGACTGCAAAACATTATGTGATTGTGAATGTTGCTGTAATTAAATAATTTATCAAATGGCGTTTTCAAGAGGACCTGGTATAGTCACAGATGGGTTAGTTTGGGTAGTAGATTATGCTTCACCTAAATCCTACCCAGGTAGTGGTACTTCAGTTAGTGATATAGTTAAAAATGTAGCTGATGGAGATATTCTCAGTTTTGGCTCTATAACTGGGGATAGTTATACTACTGATTTTAATGGAGGTATTACTAGAACTTCTACATCTTCAAATACTAGAACTAGTACAAGTAATATTAATAATAGTTCACCTGTAACATTTGATGCTACAGCTGGTGATGTTGCATTTTCATTAGAATGTGTTTGGAGACCCTCAGGCTTTGCATCAGATACTTACTTCGGTTTAGAAAATGTTTTAATTGCTAAAGGTGGTTTTAGTACATTAAATTACTTAATGCAGTTTAATTCATCACAATTAACTTTTTGCCATAGGTCTCCTAATGAAGGTCTTAAATATACTGATTTTTCAACTACTTTTACAGCTGGTAATGTTTACCATACTGTTTTAACTGTCATTGATGATTCAAACGGAGATGGTAATGTAATAGGTTATAATAATGGTGTTAAATTAGGTCAAACTGATTTAGCAGGAGATCCAATACAACCTGATGATGATGGAGATGACCCATTATACTACCCAGCTGGTGGTGGAACAGATAATCGTATGAATTTTCAAGGGACTTATTTTACAGCAAGAATATATAATAAAAGATTAACTGATGCAGAAGTTTTACAAAACTATAACGCATTAAAACCAAGATTTAAATTATAAAATATGTTTACAGGAGCAAACATAGTAATAGATGGACTTGAAGGAGTAATCGATGCCGGTTCTTATCATAAAGTAAGCCCTACCCAAGTTAGTGATGACTATTATATGAATTTATTAGGAGGTGTTTCCACACAAAGATGTTTTATAAACGATGCTACTACTATACCCTCTTCTGATCCAGCCTCTTTTGGCTTTGGCGCAGATAGAAATACTTACATTCAGATACCTATAGCAGATGGAACATTTCCTACAGATAGTGGACCTTTCGATTTTTCATCTGGAGCTGGATATACAGTTGATGTATGGTTTATGAGAACAGGTTACGGTACTTGGCAATCAGGTACAACATTTTATGAAGGGATTTGGAACTACTATTGGAATCACTACTTAGCTTTTAGAGGGTCTAATATAGGTAACTATATTTACGGTACTGGATTAAGTAACTACAGTATTTCCATGGATACTTGGTACAATGTTTCTACGACTCATGATAATAGTGATACTAGTCAACATAAGGTTTATATAAATGGTAGTTTACATCAAACTTCTACTCAAGCTAATGCAGGTTCTACTAGAAGATTTTTCGTAGGTAACTGGGATTCTAGCTGGGCTATGGTAGGTGAATTAGCTAGTATACGAATATATAATAGACCCTTAAATGCTAACGAAGTTACTCAAAACTATAATGCAACTAAGACAAGATTTTAGCAATGAATTATTTAAAAGAAATGAACGAAACACAATCAGGATTCGAAGTAATATATTACGACGGTAATTTAATACATTCAACTAGTTCTTTTGATACACAAGACAAAGCAATGGAATTTATAAATACTTTAAATTTAGTAGGAATAGTATAATGGCATCAATAGGAGGACCAAAAATATTTAACGATTTTGATTTAGCTGATATGTACTATTACGTAGACACTGCTAACCCTGATTGTTGGGATGGTACTGCTATTGCTTCAGATACTAAACTATATAATTTAGCTCAACAAGATGGTTCTGAATATTTTTCTGCTTCAGATAGTTCTACTTTTACATCTACTAACTATGAAATAACTAGAAATTATATTCACAGAAAATTTGCAGCGGGAACAGCTAATACTAATTGGAGAGGAAATGTCAATAAAGATGCTTTTGCAACTGGTCAAACTGGTGGAATGTCTGGGATGGTTTTTCTTAAGGGAGGAATAGGAACAACAGATGGGCAGTCAGGTCAAAATATTTATTTAGGGGGTTTTGAAAGTAGGGTTTCATTTTCAATAGCTAGTGGGGGTACAAGCCAAAGAGGTCCTGGTGTTTTAGTTTATAGAAATGATGGATCAGGTACTTTAGCACATAGAACAAATTCTAACCATCCAGTTTTAACTGATGAGTGGTGCTCAGCTGGGTATAGTGCTTATGTATCTTCAACTAATGTTTTAACAGTTGCTATCTATAAAAATGGGGTTAATGTATCTCAAGGTACTTATACAGTTAATACCGATTCCTCCAATACTACTTTACCTAATGGTAGTAGACTACCTATAATGGGTGGTTGGTCTACCGGTTATGGAGAATTTAGTGGTCAATATAATAATTGGATGTTTTTTAATAAGCAATTAGACGACACTGATTTTAAACAAATACATAATTCATTTAAAGGAAGATATGGAATATAATATTACTTGTGAAACATGCTATGAGCCTTCAATGATCAGTGGATCATATGCTAGTGGTTCAGTTATCGTAGATGGTATAATGTGTTCTTATTTACCTTGCCCAGAATATTTTAACCCAATATAACGATTTAGTTTATAGGTAGATATTTATATAAGACCCTTTTGGACAATGAAAAAAGGATAAATTTATGGCTAACGAATTCAAAATTAAAAAAGGCCTGATCGTACACGGATCAGGTTCTACAGGAGATAATACAATTGTCGATATTCAAGGTAATCAAGGACAATTATTCTCTATCACAGATTCACTCTCTGGATCTTTATTTTCAGTAAACGATATTTCAGGTATTCCTATATTAGAAGTTGATTCTAATGATACAGTTAATATGGGTACCTTTGGTTCATTAGCCTTAATAGCATCAGGGTCAGACGTTAAACTACCAAATGTACCAGCAGGTTCAAGTGAAACAAAAATATTATTAGCAGATTCTGACGGTAAAATAGTTACTAGAACAAATCTTTCATTACAAGGTGCTACAGGGAGTACTGGAGCTCAAGGTCCAACAGGTGCAACTGGTTCTCAAGGACCGACCGGATCAACAGGATCACAAGGACCTACCGGATCAACTGGACCTACTGGTTCTCAAGGACCAACTGGACCGACAGGAAGTCAAGGACCTACCGGTCCAACAGGCCCAACTGGATCACAAGGACCAACTGGACCTACTGGAGGAACTGGACCAACTGGATCACAAGGACCTACTGGACCAACTGGACCGACCGGACCACAAGGTGCAACTGGAGCAACCGGTTCTCAAGGACCGACAGGACCTACTGGATCTACTGGATCACAAGGACCTACTGGACCTACTGGTCCAATAGGTTCTCAAGGCCCTACTGGTCCAACAGGTAGTCAAGGACCTACAGGTCCAACAGGTCCAACTGGATCACAAGGACCTACCGGTCCAACAGGCCCAACTGGTAGTCAAGGACCTACTGGAGCAACGGGAAGTCAAGGCCCTACTGGACCTACTGGACCTACTGGTAGTCAAGGTCCGACAGGACCAACAGGATCTACTGGTCCGACAGGAAGTCAAGGTCCAACCGGACCAACCGGACCAACAGGCCCTCAAGGAGCAACAGGTGCTACTGGTTCACAAGGACCTACAGGTAACACAGGAAATACGGGTAGTCAAGGGCCTACTGGAGGAACTGGACCAAATGGAGGAACAGGGCCTCAAGGACCTACTGGCCCAACTGGTAATACTGGATCTACTGGATCTCAGGGACCAACAGGACCAACAGGTAATACTGGTTCAACTGGATCTCAAGGCCCTACTGGACCTACAGGTTCAGGAGGATCTACAGGATCTCAAGGACCAACAGGACCTACAGGTTCAGGAGGATCTACAGGATCACAAGGACCAACAGGACCAACTGGAGGAACAGGACCTACTGGATCTCAAGGACCGACAGGCCCAACTGGAAATACCGGAAGTCAAGGTCCAACAGGTAATACTGGATCAACTGGAAGTCAAGGACCAACAGGTCCTACAGGAGGAACAGGTCCTACAGGAAGTCAAGGCCCAACTGGACCTACTGGTAATACAGGAAATACAGGTAGTCAAGGACCGACAGGTCCTACAGGTAGTGGCGGATCTACAGGATCACAAGGTCCTACTGGACCTACTGGTTCCGGAGGTAGTACTGGTAGTCAAGGTCCTACCGGACCGACTGGAGGAACAGGTCCTACAGGTAGTCAAGGACCTACCGGACCGACTGGAAATACCGGTAATACAGGTTCGCAAGGACCTACCGGACCAACCGGAGGTGGAGGACCTACTGGAAGTCAAGGACCTACCGGACCTACTGGAGGTGGAGGACCAACAGGATCGCAAGGTCCAACAGGACCTACTGGAGGTGGAGGACCAACAGGTAGTCAAGGTCCAACAGGATCAACCGGAGGTGGAGGACCTACTGGATCTCAAGGACCGACAGGACCAACCGGAGGTGGAGGACCTACTGGATCGCAAGGTCCAACAGGACCTACTGGTAATACCGGATCTCAAGGCCCTACTGGACCTACCGGATCTCAAGGCCCTACTGGACCTACTGGATCTACTGGATCTACTGGATCTACTGGATCACAAGGCCCAACTGGACCTACTGGTTCAGGTGGAGGAACAGGACCTCAAGGTCCAAATGGACCTACAGGATCAGGTGGAGGAACAGGACCTCAAGGTCCGACAGGATCAACTGGAGGTGGAGGACCAACAGGACCTCAAGGACCATCAGGAGCATTGAGTATATCAGGAGATACTAATAATAGAGTAATTACTGCAGACGGTGACGGTACAGTTACTGGAGAAGGTAATTTAACTTTTGATGGTAGTGAACTTACAGTATCAGGTGATATTGAATTTACAGGTACTTTAAGCGGTAGTCAAGATTCTCATATAGAGGCAGAACATTTTGTTGCTCATGGTATTAATGCAAACTCTGGTTTTGGTATAGCAACATTAGGCGGTAAACCTAGCGTGTATGGATTTGATACTATACTACATCTTGGATCAGGTCCTAATGCAGGAACAACTAACGGGATTAATTTTAATTATCCAACTACTGGTTCAATTATTCGAGTAGATAGCAATCTTGAATTCTTTGCATTTGATAATGCAGGCTCTTCAGATACAGTACAGTTAGGTACTGCAGATGTAGTTGGTGAAGTAGCTTATTGGGGAGTAGGTACCGTAACACAAGGAGAAGTTTTTGAACTTGAACAATTAGCTCCTAATAATATTCAATGGGATGAAGCTCATGCAGATTCTACTAATGATTCAACAGGTATGTTAGGACTGGCAATAGGTAGTGGGCAAGCTAACCAAGTAGGTATGTTAATAAGAGGTTATGCAAGATTTACTTCAAAATTTTCCTCACTTCCTAATAATGGAAGCCCGGTATATCTAAGTGCTGCGACTGAAGGTCTTATAACCGGTACTGCACCATCAGGTACAGGAGATGTAGTAAGAATAGTTGGTTATGTAGTAGATAGTGACAATGAAGTAATATATTTTAATCCTGATAGTACATACGTTACTGTAAGTTAATAACATAAAAATATGCCTAACGTTAATGCTACAAAATATACTATAGGTAATGGACAGATGTTTAACAATGATTTTGAATCTGCCCGAGAGACTGGTCAAAATCATACAGATAATTCAACGGCAAGTAACACTCGTGTTATACAGTATTTTCAAGATTCTGGTAAATCGGGAATCAATTATCAATTTACAAGATTATTCTGTGCTTTTGATCTTAGTAGTTATACTTCAGGTACTATAACTAATTTAACATTTAATTATAGATCTACCACCACAACGTCTAATGCAGGAGCTCTAGAAAGAAGAATAGCTATAGTTAAATTTGATGGTATGGGAAATGGTCCTTCATTTAGTAATTACGATGATAGTGAATTTTTTGATGATATAGATTATAGTAGTGCTTATACTGATGTATTAACTTCTATACCTCAATTTGCTGATGCTAATCAAGATAATGCTGTAGCTATGAATTCTGCAGCTATTTCAGATGGCCAATCTGATGGTCAATTAAAATTTGCTGTAGTACAGTACACAAATGATTATAACGGTAACGGTTCTTTAAGTGACGTAGATGCTTTTTACTTCGCTAATTTTAGCACAAGTAATTCAGGATTCGTACCTTTTTTATCTTTTGACTATGCAGCAGGATATGGGAATAACGTTATCGGAGTATCATCAGGAAATATTGCAAACGTTAAAGGAGTAGCAACAGCTAATATAGCGAACGTTATAGGAGTATCGTAAAATAGTTGTTTATTAAATAAAAAATTCATATATTATATATTAACTAAAAATTTTAAACATGTTTATAAGTTACAATTTCGATAGGGAGGCAACAGACCCTACTAATTATTATTTTTTTGAAGAAGGTTTTACTCAAAAAGAATTAGATAAAATTGCCAAAGGAATAGAATCATTAGAAGAAAAAAAAGCTCAAACTGTTGGAGGAGGTAAAGATGATGTTCGTTCATCTAAAGTAAGATGGATACCTCAAGATACTAACTGGTGGTGGTTATATGAAAAACTTCATGATATGGCCGTTGAAGCAAACAATTGTTTATGGAAGTTTGATTTAACAGCTTTATCTGAAAAAATTCAATATACTGAATATCATGCCGAAGAAGGCGGGCATTATACTTGGCATCAAGATATAGGACCTGGTGATATGTCAGTTAGAAAAATATCTATTACAGTTCAATTATCTGACCCTTCTGAATACGAAGGAGGAGATTTAGAGTTATGGACAGCAGGTTCTGAAGAGCATGCTACAAAAGCACATAAAGGAGCCGGATCAGTATTTATGTTTCCTTCATATATGTTACACAGAGTTACTCCTATTACTAAAGGAACAAGACGTTCATTTGTATTATGGTTAGGAGGTTCTCACTATAGGTAATATGATTAAAAATTTAGCTAAGTTATGCTTAGATAATGGAGGTAGTATATCTCCTTCTATTATCCCTGGTAATCTCATTGATGGTACGGGTCTCTGTAATTCTTCTATCTTTATAGATGATAATGGTGATATTTTATTAAACTTAAGACATGTACATTATTCTCTATATCATAGTGAGTTTAAACAGAAGTTTTATAGCGGATGGGGCTGTTTAGCATATCTCAATCCTGAAGATGATATATGTCTTAAAACAGGTAATTACTTATGTAAGTTAGATCCTGAAACTCTTTATATTAAAGATTACACAAAAATCGATACTTCCAAATACGATATTAAACCTATATGGGAATTTATAGGTTTGGAAGATTCTCGTATTTTTAGATGGGAGGGTAAGTTATTTGTTAGTGGAGTTAGGAGAGATGTAAAAGATGACGGTGAAGGTAGAATGGAATTATGCGAGATAGAATTTGAAGACGGTAAATATAAAGAAGTTTCGAGATTAAGAATAGAAGTAGATCCTCATACTTATTTAGAAAAAAATTGGATGCCTATTGTAGATATGCCTTACCATTATATAAGGTGGGCTAATCCTTTAGAAATAGTTAAAGTAGATCCTAATAATAAATCTAAAGTAGAAGTAAAAGAAGGGACTCTTACAACTATACCTTGCAAGACAGTAATCAATAAGAGTTATGAATATTATACAGAAAGAGGTTTAAGAGGAGGTTCTCAAGTATTAAAATATAAAGATTATTATTTAGCTATTACTCACGAATGTAACTATTGGATAAATGAAGGTAATACTAAAGATGCAAAATACTACCACAGATTTATTTTTTGGGATAAAAATTGGAATTTAGTTAAACTCTCTAAACCATTTAAATTTATGGATACTCAAATTGAGTTTAGTTGTGGGCTAGCTATAAAAAATAAAAATTTTTTAATTACCTACGGATTTCAAGATAATGCTGCTTATGTTTTGAAGATGCCTGAGAAAGTATTAGAAGAATTAGAGTACGAAGATTTAGAAAAAGATTTAAATTTTGAATCTAAATACCCAGATTTCAGTTGGGAATCAAACGAACCTTATCTTTCTAAAATAATCAATAAAGAAATATTTGAAGACGGTATTTATCAAAAGCATTTTAAAGTTAAAGAGAACGATATTGTTCTAGATATTGGTGCTAACGTAGGAGCTTTCTCTTATAAAGCATTAAAAGAAAATCCTAAAAAAGTTTATAGTATAGAACCTTCTAAATTATTATTACCTACTTTAGAAAAAAACCTTAGTAATTTTAGTAATAAAGAAATTATAAATTATAGATTAGCTGATAATAATTCTAAAAATAATAAATTTAACTATAACGAAGAAATTAACATCTACGATAACTCAGGCTCTACGTATGATAATATTAAATTTGATGATATTATTAAAAAATATAATATAGATAAAATAGATTTTTTAAAATGTGATTCTGAAGGAGGAGAGTATTTTATTTTTAATAAAGAAAATAAAGATTGGATAAGTAATAATGTTAAACATATAGCAGCCGAATTCCATCTTTGGGGTGTCCCTGCAGCATTAGATAGTTTTTATATCTTCAGAGATTTATACTTACAAAATAAAGATAATTATATTGTAGAAAATAGAGAAGGAATTGATGTATCAATTCATATGAACGATGATGAATGGTTAAAGAATTTTAGCTGGGGTGAAAAAACTAGAGCACAATTAAACGTTTATATAAAAGATGGTAGAAAGTAAATTACAACCCTTAATAGATAAATACATCAGTGACCCTAGTAATCCCGATAGTAATTACTGGTTAGCATACGAGTATGAAAAAATAGGACAAAATGCAGCTGCGTTATCTTATTATTTAAGATGTGCTGAAATGTCTAAAGATAAAGATTTGGTTTACGAATGTCTTTTAAAGACCTGGTTAATGTTACATAGAACTGAAAGAAGACCTTGGTATGAACATCAACAACTTTTAACAGCTATTACTTACTATCCTAAAAGACCTGAAGCTTATTACCTACTATCTATTTTACATGAAAAAAAGGAAGAATGGAAAGAGTGTTTTTATTATGCAAGTGTAGGATTAGAACTATGCGATTTTAATCTACCTGATTTAAGAACCGAAGTTAAATACCCAGGGGATTGTGCTCTTCTTTTACAAAAAGCTTTTAGTAGTTGGTACGTGGGACAAAGAGAAGAAAGTAAAAAACTTTGGTTAGAAACTTATAATCATCCTAATATTTCTCCTGAACATAAAGATTTAGCTAAAGAAAATCTAATTAAATTTAATTTATTTAATTATAACGATAATGAAAAAATAGATATAGTTTTACAAGGTAAATACTCAGAATATAGTTTAGAAACTGCTAAACAGTATTTAAAATTACCATTTGTTAATGATATAGTAATTTCATGTTGGGAAGATGACAATACTCCTACAGATAACATAGATAATATAAGATTTATCAAAAATAAATACCCTGCTTCAAATGGAACAGGTAACAGAAATTTGCAGTTAGTTTCATCTTTAAATGGAGTAAAATCTACAACTACTACTTTTGTAGTCAAAATGCGAAACGATCAAAGGTATGATAACGAAAGTATGCAAAAAATGCATAATTTTTTTAATGAAAATAAAGAGAAAAAAATAAGTTACGAAAACGATGATACGTTTCCTAAAAATAGAATATTAGTTGCAGGTAATTTTTATGCTTTCCCTTTCCATCCTAGAGATCATATATTTTGGGGTAATAGAGAGGATCTATTAGAGTTATTCGATGCTCCATTAGAACATAGTAGTATAGAAGAAAGAGTAAAAATGAAAAGAGAAGATTATTGGAAATACTACGATTGTTATATTAGAACTGAATCATATATAGGTAGCCATTATTGTTCTAATTTTAACGAAAAAATTAAAAAATGGTTACTTAAACCTGAGTTATACCTTTATGATGATTCACTTAATTATAAAGAAGCACTAGAATTAAGTAATGAATTAACTAAAAAAGTATTTAAGGCTTTTCCAAAACAAGGTATAGACTTAGAATGGGATAAATACAACTGGCCTAAATACCCCTACGATAATCAATACACCCAGTTTCATGAAAGATGGCATGAGGACGGATATTAATATAGGACTTTCAGGATCTAAATTAAAGATTTTAAACAAAGGTCTCATAAGAAAATATTCCCCTGGTAACTATTTTAAAGATAGGTTTAAACTACAAATAGAAAAACAATTAACATTTTCTAAAAGTAATTTTTATAAACTCTCTACACCTCGTATAGTACGGTATACTGATGAATATTTTGATATGGAGTACATTCCTGGTGAAAGTTACAATGAATTTTTTAATAAATGTAATAAACAGGATTTAGATAATATAGTTAATATATGTATAGATTATTTCGAAAAAATTCTCTTATCATCAGAAAGTTATACAGATAGTGATATAAAATCTCTATTAACTGATAAATTCAATAAAGTTAAAAAAGAGTCTTCACATAGTGGTTATATTAATTACATTACTCATAAGATTAACTCTACAGAATTTAACAATATTCCAAAATCATCCTGTCATGGTGACTTTACTGTTGCCAACATGATATTTTTTAAAGGTAATATATCTTGTATAGATTTTTTAGATTCTTATATAGAAACGGTATTAGTAGATATGGTAAAATTAAAACAAGACATTTATTATGAATGGATTTTAGATATTAATGAAAGCAATTTAAGAATAAGACAAAGTTTTAATTACTTATGGAATAAGATATATTCAAAATTTAAACAGTATTATAATTTGGAATTTACAAATTTTATTACTATCTTAAATTGGTTAAGAATAGAACCTTATATAAAAACCGATAAGCAAAAAATAGTTTTAAATAATAACATAATTAATTCAAAATATTATGAAGAGTTTATTAATTCCTATAGCAGGTAAATCTACAAGATTTCCTGATACAAAACCTAAATGGATGTTAACACATCCTGAGAGTGGTTACTTTATGGCTATAGAAAGCATTAGAGGATTAAATTTAGATTTTTTTGATAAAATTTATTTTGTTGCACTAAAAGAACATCAGAATAAATATAGTTTTGAGCAAGGATTCAAACAAGAGTTAACCCATTTAAATTTAGATAATAAAACGGAGATAGTATATCTAAACGATCAAACAAATTCTCAATCTGAAACTATCTATAAAGCATTACTAAAAAAAGATATTAAAGGGTTTATTACAATCAAAGACTCAGATAATTTTTTTGAAAGTACTTTTGAAGATACTAAAAATAAAGTTTCATATTATAATCTTCATAAAACTACTAATATTAACCCAAGTAATAAAAGTTATATACAGCTTGATGAAAATAATATAATAACTAATATAGTAGAAAAAACAATAATTAGCCCTACTTTTTCTATAGGAGGTTATTCATTTAACTCAGCAAATGATTTTATTCATAGTTTTGAATCTATAAAAGATATGGAAGGTGAATGTTATATAAGTAATATAATTTACGATATGATGTTAAAGGATCAAATATTTTATGGTCAAGTTTGTAATAACTATAAAGATTGGGGTACTTTGGAAGATTGGAATAATTACAAAACACAGTATAATACTCTATTTGTTGATATAGACGGTACACTAGTTGAGAATACTTCATATAAATTTCCTCCTTATATAGGAAATGGAAAGCCACTTGTAAATAATATTAAATGGTTAAGAAAATTATATAACGAAGGAAAAACACAAATAGTTTTGACTACCAGTAGACCTCAAGAATATATGCAAGAAACTATAATTGAATTATTTGAAAAAGAAATACCTTATGATAAATTAATTATGGGATTATACCACTGTAAAAGAATTATAATAAATGATTATGCTAATTCTAATCCTTACCCTTCTTGTAATTCTATAAACATTAAAAGAAACTCAGACACTTTAGATACATATAAAATTTAAAAAAAAGTTGGAAACTTTAAATAGTTTTCATATATTAGAGAATATATATAATTAATCGATTAATAATTAAATTTTAAAAATGGCAAATCAAAAATTAAAAAAAGACGAACTGCAAAAAATAGATGATATTCAAGTAAGAATGCAAGCTGTTAGAGCAGAGTTCGGATCTTTAGCATTAGCTGAAATTGATCTTAAAAATAGAAAAGCTTCTGTTGAAAGTTATTTAACTGAAACCCAAGAATTAGAAAATAAATTAGTTTCAGAATTACAAGATAAATATGGACGTGGTTCTATTGATCTAAAAGAAAAAGTATTTATTCCAGAGGAAGCTCCAGCAGCATCTGAACCGGAAAAAGAAGTAGTTCCAACTGTAGAATAACTTCATCAATTTTTTTACTAATACAAGGGGAAGGTTTTACACCTTCCCTTCCTATTTATATACAAAGAACTAACTAAATAAAGCACGGTTGGTTTACAGAATAAGCTGATATTTATAAAAGACATTTAAATAAACTTCATTAAACATGGCAGAAACAATTATCTCTCCAGGTGTATTCTCAAGAGAAAACGATATTTCATTTATTCAACCTGCACCTGTAGTTGCAGGAGCAGCAATTATTGGCCCAACTGCTAAAGGTCCAGTAGAAGTACCTACATTAGTTACTTCATATGGTGATTATCTTAGAAAATTTGGTAGCACATTTGCTTCCGGTTCTAACTCTTACGAATTCTTAACTTCAATAGCAGTAAAAAATTATTTTTCCCAAGGCGGAAACACAGTATTAGTATCAAGAGTAGCAAACGGTACGTTTACAGCAGCTACTAATACTAATATAACTAATACTCAAACCAATACTGGTGATACTTTTGCAGTCGGATCTCACGATTTGAATATAGGTTCAGGTCCAGCAGTAGATAATCAAGAATTTAGATTATCAAATGTAGGATCAGGAAATTTAACTTATAGATTCATAGCATCAGCGGACCCAGTTCCTGCAGATGATGTAGATGGTAAAGTATTTTTCTTTTCTACAGGCTCTAATGAGGCTGGTTCAGTTTCAAATATAGTAGATGCTATTAATAACGCTTCAGGTTTATCTAGTTTTGTATCTGCTAGTGTTAGCGGATCTACAAGTTTAGTAATCTCAGGTTCATCTGCCGGTACAGACTTTAACGGCATAGTATTTGCTTCAGGTTCTAGATTACCAGGAGGAGCAAACTTTGACTCAGATAGTACAACTATCTTTACTACAGCTGGTGGAACAAATACAGTAACAGCTACTACTAATCCATTTGCTTTAGAAACTATAGGTAGAGGTACATTATACAATAATGCAGTAAATGCAAGCGACGGAGGAAAACAAAATAGTGATGGTTCCTTAATGTCAGGTTCTGCTGATAATTTAAGATGGGAAGTATCTAACGTTAATACAGGATTAGGAACATTTACCTTATCTGTGAGACAAGGAGATGATAATTTAAAAAATAAAACTATATTAGAAACATTTAATAATATATCTTTAGATCCTAATTCTCCTAATTATATTGAAAAAACAATAGGTAATCAAGTAAAAAATATTACTACAGATAGTGACGGATCAAAATATATAGCAGTTTCAGGTTCATACGTTAATAAATCTAACTTTGTTAGAGTATCATCAGTAAATACCCCTACTATAAATTACTTAGGTAATGACGGATTAACTGTAGAATTAGATGCACAAAATATTTCTTACTCAGCTTCTTTACCAGCAGTAGGATCAGGGTCATTCTTTGGTGCTACAGGAGATTTATTCCAAAATGCTGGCGGAACTGGAAAAGCTAGTTCATACTTTTCTGATATTAGTAGTGATAATACTCAAGGTTTAGAACCTAGTGATTATTCCGATATTATATCAGTATTAGAAAATCAAGAAGAATACGTATTCAATATTATTTCTGCACCAGGTTTAATTTTCGAATTAACGGGTCATGCTACTCCTTTAAATGCTTTAATTTCATTAGCAGAAACAAGAGGAGATGCAATTGCAGTTGTAGATTTAGTAGATTACGGCTCAACAGTTTCTAACGCAACAGGACAGTCAGGAATAATTAATAGTTCTTATGCAGCTTCTTACTGGCCTTGGTTACAAACCCAAGCTGAAACTGGTAGAAATGAATTCGTTCCAGCATCGGTTGTAATTCCAGGAGTATATGCATTTACAGATAATAGTGCAGCACCTTGGTTTGCACCAGCAGGATTGGTAAGAGGAGGAATTACTGGAGTTATTCAAGCTGAAAGAAGATTAACTAGAACACAAAGAGATACTCTTTACACTAATAAAGTTAATCCAATAGCTTCTTTCCCTGGTCAAGGTATTTCAGTATTTGGTCAGAAAACTTTACAAACTAAAGCTTCTGCCTTAGACAGAGTAAATGTTAGAAGATTATTAATTAATTTGAAGAAATTTATTGGTGATCAAGCTAGAACATTAGTATTTGAACAAAATACTATTACTACTCGTAATAGATTCTTAGCTACTGTTAACCCGTTCTTAGAATCAGTAGTACAGAGACAAGGTCTATTTGCTTTCAGAGTAGTAATGGACGACACTAACAATACAGCCGACGTTGTAGATAGAAATCAACTAATAGGTCAAATCTTTATTCAGCCAGCTAAAACTGCAGAATTTATAGTCCTAGACTTTACAGTTGAACCTACAGGAGCAACATTTGCTGGATAATTTAAAAATAAGATATTTATAATAAACAATAAATAAAATGGCAGTATTAGATCCAAACGAAATTATGTTTAGAGCCTTCGAACCGAAGGTACAGAATAGATTTATCATGTATATGGATAACATTCCTTCTTTCATGGTAAAAACAGTATCAGCTCCAAGCTTTGAAGATGGAGAGGTAGTATTAGATCATATCAATTCTTATCGTAAGATACGAGGAAAAAGAGTATGGAATGATATGGATATGACTCTTTACGACCCGATTACACCCTCAGGAGCACAAGCAGTAATGGAATGGGCAAGACTATCTTACGAATCAGTAACTGGTAGAGCTGGGTATTCAGACTTTTACAAAAAAGATTTAACTCTTAACGTATTAGGACCAGTAGGAGATGTTGTTTCGGAATGGATCATTAAAGGAGCTTTCATCAAAACAATGGCACAAGGAGATTTTGATTGGTCAGCACCTGATGCAGTAGAATTGTCTATGACAATTGCAATGGATTATTGCGTCTTAAATTACTAATACAGCCTTAAATATAATAGAAAGCTCGAATTTTTTCGGGCTTTTGTTGTTTTAAAAAATAATTCTTCGTATATTTATATTTAGAACTAGTTTTAATTAATCAAATTTATGGAACAAAAACAAAAATTCCCCACAGAAATAGTAGATTTACCGTCTCAAGGTAAACTTTACCCGAAAGAATCTCCCCTTGCTAGCGGTACTATAGAAATGAAGTACATGACTGCTAAGGAAGAAGATATTTTAACTAATCAAAATTATATAGAAAAAGGTATAGTTATTGATAAATTGTTAAAAGCATTAATAGTAGATAAATCTATTAATTATAATGAATTACTTTTAGGTGATAAAAATGCTTTACTTGTAGCAGCTAGAATTTTAGGATACGGAAAAGATTATGAATTTACTTATGGAGCTGAAAAGCAAACTGTTGACTTATCTCTACTTAATAATAAACCTCTAAATGTAGAAGTTGAAAAAGCTAAATCTAATTCTTTCGATTTTACACTACCTACTACAAAAAGAGTAGTTACCTTTAAAATTCTTACTCATGGAGATGAAACTAAAATTGACCAAGAAATTAAAGGTCTAAAAAAGATCAATAAAGAATCGTCAGCGGAAATGTCAACACGTCTTAAATATGTAATTATAGGTGTAGATGGAGACACTGATAAGAAAAATATTAGAGCCTTTGTGGATAATGAATTTCTAGCTAGAGATTCTAGAGCATTTAGAAACTACCTTAGAAACTTTCAGCCTGATGTAGATATGATATTCTATCCTGACAACGGCCCGGAAGGAGGGGTAGATATCCCAATTGGGGTAAACTTTCTTTGGCCTGACGCCACAATATAGGTTAAACGTTTTTAATCAAATTCATGAAATAGTATTTCATGGTAAAGGAGGGTATGATTATGATACTGTTTACAACATGCCTATATGGTTAAGGAACTTTACTTTTCAAAAACTACAAGAACATTACGAAAAAGAAAAAGCTGAATACGATAAGATAAATAAGAAAACTAATTCTATGAAAGGTCGTAAAGTTAAAAAACCAACTTATAGTACTAGGGCTCGCAAATAAAGCGAGCCTTTCCTATTTATAATAAACCTATTTTAAATGGCAAACGGTGATTTGATAAAAGATTTAGCAGCAATAAACGCAGAGTTAAGACGACTTAATGCATCCCCTAAAGAAATAAATGCAATCGCAAGAAATTTTAGAGGACTTACTGCAGGTACTGAGGAATTTAACGAACAAGTTAAAATAGCTAATTCTAGAATAAACCAACTTAGAACTGAAGCTGAAGCAGTAAGCTCATCTTTCAGTACTCTCCTTTCTATAGTACAAGAAAATGCTGCAGCTTTAGCAACTTCAAATGCTACTATTTCACGTACTCGTACATTACAAAATAAGGTTGTTTCTATAACTCAAGATTTAAAGTTAGATAATGAAGGTATAACTGATTTAAATAAAAGACAGTTAGAAAGTAAGTTAGAAACTTTAAAGAAAGCTAGAGAAGAATTAAAAATCAAAGCTGCTGAAGCAGAAGCAGAGTTAAAAATACTAGAAGCTAAAGGCAAGCTTGATGATGCAGAACAAGCCAGAGCTGAAAAACTACAAGAAATTGTAGACTTCCAATCTGACTTTGATCAAGGTCTTGGCGGTATAATAGGAAAAACTAAAGAAAGGTTAAAATTAGAAACAGCCATTAATAAAAATATGGGTGTTGCTGGTGCGTTAGTAGGAGGTACTGGTGCATTAATGGAAAGACTAGGTATGAGATCTGGTATTTTCCATCAAGCTATGGAAGACGCAAACGAGGAAATGCGTGAAATGGCTAAAAATATGGGGGAAAATGTTTCCTTCATGAATAAATTACAAATAGCAGCAAAAGGTTTTTCAACTTTAGCTGATGGTTTTGGACCAGCATTAAGAGATCCAACTGTAATAGCAGGTAAATTATTAGATGCATTCTTAGATGTTAATAAAGCTCAAACAGAGTTTATTCGTAGAACTGGTCAAGCAGCCAGAACAATGGGCGGTGTAAATACCGAGGTAGCTACCATGACAGATATGTTAGGTACAGCTACTGACTTAAGTAAAGAAACCGGTCTTAACGCAGCTACAGTTTTTACTCCTCAACAAGTAGGTCAAATAGCTGATGCAACAGCTCTACTAGGTTTATCCGCAGAACATGCTGCTGGTTTATCTAAATTAATGACCCTTACAGGTGAATCTGCTACTGAAATAGAAGCAGCAGTATCTGCTAATACCAGTGTTGGAATAGACCAGTTAGGAGTCTACGAAGATATACTTGGAGCTAGCGACGATATTAAAGCATCATTCGGAGGAAGCTCAGTAGAACTTTCTAAAGCTTCAAATGCAGCTAAGAAATTAGGTATGGATTTAAGTAAAGTTAATGACATAGCTGATGGTTTATTAGATTTTGAAGATTCTATAGGAAAAGAATTAGAAGCACAGCTCCTTACAGGTAAGCAACTTAACTTAAGTAAAGCAAGAGAATTAGCTTTAACTAATGATTTAGCAGGAGTAGCTGACGAGTTAATGAAAAATGGAGCATCCGCAGCAGAGTTTGCTAAAATGAACAGACTACAGCAACAAGGTTTAGCTGATGCTTTAGGTATGTCAAGAGAAGAGTTAGCTAAAACAGTACTTACTGAAGAAGCTAGAAAAAATATGACAGAGGAGCAAATAGCTGCAGCAAGAGGAGTTACTTTAGAGCAATCAAGACAGATGGATATACAAGAAAGAATATCTAAATCAGTTAATAGATTAGCCCAAGCTTTTGCACCAGTTCTAGAAGCAGTAGTACCTATAATAGAAGCAGTATTAGATTTTATAAGACCACTTGCAGCCGGTATAGGATATTTATTAAAATTTAAAGCAGTTTCAGTAGCTTTAACAACAACTTTTTCTATATTAGCAGGGTATATGGCTGTAAAGAGAATAGCTGAATTTGCAGGAGCAGGAACTAAAGGATTTTTAGCTATGAAAAACTCCTTATCTGGAATGAATTTTAGTTTAAAAGGATTTGGCGATAGTTTAAAAAACGTTTCATCAGGAATTAAAAATGCATTTCTAAAAGGATTAGGAGGAAATAAAGTAAAAGCAGTATTTGATAAAACAGCTAAAAGATTTAGAGATACAGCTACAGGAAGATTTATATCAGCCGATAAAGCAAAATCATTAGGTGCTAAAATGCCTGTAAAAGGAAAAGAATTAGCAGCTACAACTAAAGGAGCAAAAGCAACTAAAGGCATACCTCCTGGCAAAAATCTTAAATTATTTTTTCAAAATTTAGGTAGTGGTTTAAGATCTATGTCTGGTATGAAAGTTTTACAGGGAGCTTTAAACCTAATACCTGCAAGTTTAGGTTTAGTAGCAATGATACCTGGAACAGTAGGAGCTAGATTATTACAAATGATTAACGGACCTAAACTATTACTTAGTTTACAATCCACAGCACAAGGTTTAAGAGCTATGGGTAAAGGCAAAGTCTTATTAGGTACCGCAGCATTAGCTGCAGCAGCAGTTGCTTTCACATTAATGATACCAGCTTCAGCGGGTATGGCTCTAATGGGAGTAACAGGACCTATGGCAGCTTCGGGTATATTAGCTTTGGTACCAGCACTTGAAGCTTTAGGAGCAGCTATGCTAAGTGGTGTTGGAGCTCTAGGTTTAGCAGCATTAATAGCTACAGCAGTAGGATTAGGAGGGGCTTTTGCTCTAATAGGAGCAGGAGCAATGATGTTTGGTTTAGGAGTAAAATTTGCAGCTGAAGGATTTAGTGTAATACTTTCTCAATTAGGAGGTTTAGTAGAAATTTTACCTTCTTTATTTTTGGTAGGACCTGCTTTATTTGGTATAGCTGCAGGACTATCAGCAATTGCTATTTCAGGGATAGCGGCAATACCAGCATTAGCAGGATTAGGGAAGTTAGCAATTGTAGCAGCACCTTTGATAGCTCTTGGTTCTTTATTTACCGGAGATGACGATCAGAGTGATGGATTCGCTAAAATAGAAGCTAAATTAGATACCCTTATAGGAGTCATAGCTGCAGGAGGAGATGTATACT